>OGCI01000045.1_pt1 | contig 140112 bp, 105 predicted proteins | sample 1570021 | NCBI WGS metagenome assembly OGCI01 (sample SAMN06264664, study PRJEB24512) | hot springs metagenome | isolation source: Hot spring water | place: South Africa: Tshipise | collected 2015-06-21 | reverse complement strand
AATTATATAAATGTTATTAATAAAAGGCTGTCTCAGAGAGGCAGCTTTTTGTTATTTATATTTATTTTAGTACAATTTTGGTAGCTGCGGTGGTGCTCCCGGCGTGGATATTTCGTCAGTTAACTTCATACTTTTGAGCTTGGTAATTAGATAGTATGTTATATTTTTGTCGTCAGTTTGAATTTCTTTGCCGTCCTCAATTTCCGCAACGTATGTTTCTCCATCGGTTAAATTGTCAGGAATGATTTTCTCAGATGTCCATTTGCGAAGATTCTCGGTTGAAATCAAGAATGCATAATTTTCTTCGTCAGAATCAAGAGTGAACATATGGTATTCTTCGCCTGACTTTTTCCCGGATATTTCACCATCGTCAGTTACAGTGCCTGAATAAGTAATGTAGAAAAACGACTTTTGAATAGAAGTGCTCTCTGGCTTCTGTGGTTCTACTTTTTCAACTTCTTCATCATTCTTTTGGTTAGCACAACTAATAAACAATGCTGCTGCTATAATAGCAACAAACAAAGTAAAATACACTTTCATTATTTTGCCTCTTAAAAAATGGAAGAAAGAACTACTCTTCTAAGTTATTAAAATAAAATGAGAAATACAAGGGTTAAGAAAATAAATTACATGCTTTTCTTTGAAATGAATTTTTCTGATTTTATAGAAATATAAAAGAAAACCGCACCTGCAATAATATCAATTACGTAATGATAACGCAAATATACTGTTGCAAAAATCAGTCCGCTACCTATTATAAGAAAAACATAGCGCAACTTTGATTTAAACTTGAACGATAAATATATGTTGATAAGTGTCATCATTGTGTGTCCGCTTGGCATACAGTCGCGATGTACCTGTATTTCTGGAGGGATTGCTGCGCTTATTATTCCACCGCCAGTATTGACAACCGAACGGAAAAATTCAGTGAGAAACAAGCCAGGTAACTCGTTCGAAAGCGTAGAAAAATCGTGCAAAGTAAAACGCGGTCCAACCGCCGGCAGGAAAAAATACAATAAATATGAAAGGTAAAAACCAAAAAGAATATTTCGTAGCAATGTATCAAATTCAATTTCTTTTTTGCGAATATGCAATTCTATTCCGTGAATAATTGGCATAAAAAAGAAAGTCATATAGCAGAATTGCAAGAACTCTGTTAAATATGGATTCGCAAAGCGAAAAGTAAAGTAAGTGGGGTCTGTGCCGCAGATTACACGGTCGATTTTAATTAAGAGTTCATCATAAAGATTTGGGTTGATTAAAGTAATATATGTGTTTGTCTGATTATATATAAAATAGACAAAAATCAGCAGATAAAACTTTCTAATTGCAATCGAATATTTATTCTTTTGTTTAATACTTGAAACTGCTAAAATAATAGCGAAGAAAAACGCATTCTGGGCGAGATTTATCAGATAAATTTTTGAATGAAACGAAAAAATCAGCGACAGTAGCGTGTAAAAAAGCAATATGCTTATTGTATATTTTTCTGCTAAACTAAATTTATCTAAAAGTTTTTTTATTGTCATCAGCGAAGGAGATAATATCAAACATTTTTAATTAACTCGTAATTTTTGAATGAGGAAATCTGTCGCCCACCTAAAAAGTTATTTTCAATGAAAGAAAGAAACCTGTATTTAAAGCGTTCGTGTTTGTGTGGTTCTCGGTTCGGGTTAGGTTTGCCACTATATTGCAATTTATCTTGCCAGAACATTTCGCTAATTCGCTTCTGTATTACTTTCGGATGAGTTTCTTTGAACTGGGCAAGTCGATTAAGCGGACCATAGTCGAATTCAGCAGGTTTATTGCGGTAAATTTCTTCGACTTTTGCGGCACCTTTGTGGTTTGTATCGATAGCTTTGCTTTTGTTTTGCATAAGGTGAGGCGGTCGCACCCATCCGTAATGATAAATATGAGCATTGACTTTTGCAACACGAAGTTTGCGGGTGCCTTCGCGTTGGTGTGGGCGTTCGTAATAATCAAAATAGCGGAATGATTGAGCGCTCTGCCAGGAGTGGATTTCGGGCAAGTTTCGAACAATTCTTATTTCATTTTTATACCATCCGTGTGAATTATGATAATGAAAATAATCGCCCCAGAAGTGATAATAATCGAAAAGCAGTCCTTCAATTTGCGGGTTGTCGAGTAATTGCTCGCAACGGCGGCGAATTTCTGGCACATCTTTTTCGTGAATTAGTTCATCGGCTTGCAGGTATAGCAGCCAATCGCCCGAGCAAGCCTTCATTGCTATATCAGTCTGTATTGCGTGGATTGCACCACGCACCATATAGCGTTCGTCCCAGACAGTATCTATTATATGGATTTTGTCGCTCCCAATTGATGCAATATCTTTGCGAGAAGTATCATCGGGGTCGCCTTTGCCCACTGCTACATATATTTCATCGCACAAAGGTAACATCGATTCAATTGATTCCCGCACGGGATAATATAACTTGCTTCCATTGCGAACGAAAGAAAAACCACTAATTTTCATAAAATTAACAAATGGTAAAAAAATAAAATACAAATTTACTTTAATTATGATTATTATTAAAGTAAAATAAAACGGTATTGCCAAAACAAATGGGTAATTATTAAATAGAAATGATATTTATAGAATACTAATTCGAATTGGGATGTCTTAGAAAAATTGAATAATTTAAATGATTGTTTGAGTAGGCGCAAATTATCATATGTTCCTACAACTTTATAAATATTAAGCACGGATTTTATGAAAATCCGTTGGAAAAGAGAATTTTAATATTTTGAAACGGCCCTTGAGGGCAAAGCAAAAGAAACTTACTCTGTTGATTTAGCAGGTAGAGTGAAAGTAACAGTAGTTCCAATCCCGACCTCGCTTGTAATGCTAAATTCACCGTCGTGTAATTCAACAAGTCGCTTGGCAATAATAAGCCCAAGGCCAACGCCTTGTTGTTCGTATATTTGTCGCTCGAACTGACGATATGCACCAATGTTATCGATTTGCTCTTGGGACATACCACGTCCCTGGTCGGTAATACTTGCGTAGAATTTATCTTTGTTTGCAGCGATTATGATTTTGATTTTTTTGCCTTTTTCAGAAAATTTGAAAGCGTTGTCTATTAATTCATCAATAATTTTATGAAAACTGTCTGTTGCAATTTCGATATAAATGTTTTCTGCAAGTCCTTCTATATCAATATCATCGTATCTATCATATTTAGCGGCAAGAAGTGAAGCGATATCAACAAGCATAGCGGCGGGTTCGTCTGTGCGTGCTTCGCGCAGACGGCGTTTTTTTTCTGGATTAGAAGCAAATGACTCTATCCGGATGAATACAAGGAAGTTTTCTGTGATTTTCATCAGTCTTTGTGCTGAATGAATTATATCATTGCCGAGCTCTATTATTTCATCCTTTGTTATGTCATCTGTGTTTGTGGTTAAATATTTTGCAGAACCAATCACCTGATTTAGTACTGTTCGGAATTCGTGAGGAAGAGCATAGTTCAAGTTCCTACCAACTTCTTCGATTTTTTCTTGAACTTGACGCTCGATATTTTTGAATTTTTTCCATTGTGCTTCGAGAGCGGATATTAGTTCGTCACGTGTATATGGCTTAACTAAATAATCGTCAGCACCTTTTTCCATACCGAGTCGCATATTTTGTTTTTCTGTGAAAGCGGTAAGGAAAATGAATGGAACGGTAGATATTTCTGGCGTTTCTCTTATTTTAGAAAGCACCTGAAACCCATCAATTCCAGGCATTGAGATATCGCAAAGGATTAAATCTGGCTTCACTTCGAGAGCTGTTTGGATGCCGCTTTTCCCATCAGATGCTGTGTAAACTTCGTATCCTTCGAACCTTAGCAATGTGGATGTGCTTTCGAGGATGAATTCTGCATCATCTATTATTAGAATTTTTTGCATATACTATATTTTAATATTTTACAATTATTTGTCTTTAATTTATTAAATTAGATTAAATATTACTATTAAAATACATTAAATTTTTGATTAATTTAATTTAATTTTTGCTCTACTTTGTTTTATAACGCGTACTTTTGAAATTTTATGTTTTTAAAATAAGGAAAAACTATGAAAATTTTAAGTATATTTTTTCTATTAATAATAATTTCGAATGGGATACTTGCAAAAACTTCTAATTTTTCCTTTCTCGGATATGTTGGTGCGTACTATTGCACAGACAATTTAGATAAAGAATTTGACCTATTTTCTTCAATTAATCATCGGCGAGAAACTTTTGCTTTGAACATAGCGTATTTGAAATTTAGTTTTGCCGATGAGAATTTCCGTACTACTCTTGCTTTACAAGAAGGCGATATACCTAAAAATATCTACTATCAAGAGCCCAAAAATATCCAACAAGCAAATATTGAATATCGATTAGCCGAAAAATTATGGCTTGGCGCAGGTATATTTTCCACTCATATTGGTGGAGAAACAACTCACCCGCGCAATAATTTCCTTGCCTCTCATTCGGCGACTACATTTTTCGAACCAACTTATCAGACTGGAATTATGCTTCAATACGAGCTGGCAAACAATTTTTCAGTTGCTGCATATTTAATAAATGGGAATCATCTTTTCGAAGATAATAACAAAGATAAAACAATTGCTTTTGCATTTAGTTACGCTTTGGATAATTTTTCGGTTGCTTACAATAATATGTTTGGCAACGAAGAACCCGAAGGGCGTAAAAGCCGCCTGCATACATATCATAATGTAATAATCAATGCTAAATTAAGCAAAAAACTTGATTTACTCGGACAAATTGATTTTGCCACACTCGAGAATTCATACAAAGGAACAAATGGCACAATGAAAAGCGGATTTTTATCTTATTGTTACTCAATCAATGAGAAAATCAGCAATTCTGCAAGAATTTCGTATTATTCAGAAATTGAAAATGTATATAATCTCGACGTCGAAGGCTTTGATCTTACCGTCGGTGTTGAATACAAGCCGACAGAGAACTCATACATTCGGTTCGAGAGCCGTTACTTGAAAAACAACAATGGCGACAATAAAAATGCGTTTATTCGCAATGGTAAGCCTTATAATGAATTGACTGAATTTTCAGTAAATTTCGGTGGTTGGTTCGATTTTTCTTTTTAATTTAAATTTTTTCAATATTATTCGAATGAATAAATTGTTTGTAATATATTGTCTTCTATTATTTACCGCTACGCATGTTAAAAGCGAAATAGTATTAGATCGGTTTACGGAAGATAAGTTTAAGCCAATTATTTTTGTTGGGATAGGCTGGGATTTAGGACAAAATGCGGATAAATTTATCGAACTCTACAGCAAAGGATTTGGCGGGAACAAACAGGAATTTTCGGCAAGCCCAACAGTGCTGGTTGAATACAAAAGCTGGATTATGTCCAAGATGCGGCTTGCAATTGCTTCGAGTTTTGTCAAATATTCATTTTTTGATGAATTCTGGACTTTGGGAACATATATCACACGCAGCCACACAAACGAAATTTCGTTTAATCGTGTGCCGATTATGTTGAAGGTGGAGTTCATTCCGCACGATAAGCAGTTTCGCTCTTATGCTGGGGCGGGTGTCGGTGTTTTGCTTCAACATACAAAGTGGCGAGAAACAATTCGTTCGAGCTTTGCTCTGGACAAGCGGGTAAGCTCTACGCATTATAATGAGTTGGGAATTATTCATGGACTTAATATTTATAGTGGTTTGGAACTCGGTTTCGATGAATATCCTGAATCTTTTTTTCTTGGTAGCCTGATTTTTCAATTGGATTATTGCTACTTCCCGAAAAAAATGGATATTTTCAAGAATGCCAAAAAAGTGCTGGACGAACCATCGCCACTGTTGAATAGAAAAGTTCGGATATTTGAGAGTTATTTTAACTTTTCGGTTGGGCTATCGTTCAATTTGCTTAATATTTCAAAAAGTCAATAAGATAATTTTATACTTAATTTTGTTTTTTTTATCTATTTAACTATCTTTGTAAGACTTATAAAAATATAAATATATAATTAACTTATTTTTGTAGTTTTTTATTTAAAGGAAAAACGATGAAATTTACACGCAGACCCTGGGCAGAACCTTACAAAATTAAGGTTGTAGAACCGTTGAAGGTTACTACTCGTGAATACCGTGAAAAATGTATTCGTGAAGCTGGTTACAACACATTTTTGCTTCGTTCGGAAGATGTTTATATCGATTTGCTCACCGATAGCGGTACAAACGCGATGAGCGATTATCAATGGGCTGGAATGATGCTTGGTGATGAAGCTTATGCAGGAAGCAAAAACTTCTATTATCTCGAATCGAATGTTCAAAAATTTTATGGTTATAAATATTTAGTCCCCACTCATCAAGGGCGCGGAGCAGAGCATCTTTTGTCGCAAGCTTTGATTAAACCGGGTCAGTATGTTCCAGGCAATATGTATTTTACAACAACACGTTTGCATCAAGAACTTGCGGGCGGAACTTTTGTTGATGTGATTATTGATGAAGCTCACGATTCTCAATCAGCTCATCCGTTCAAGGGTAATGTTGATTTACAAAAATTCGAGGATTTAATCAAAAAAGTTGGTGCCGATAAAGTTGCTTATATTACTGTTGGTGCAACTGTTAATATGGCAGGTGGTCAGCCAGTATCGATGGCAAATATTAAAGAAGTTTATGCACTTGCTAATAAGCATGGAATAAAAGTTGTTCTCGATGCAACCCGTGCTATGGAAAATGCTTATTTCATCCAGCAAAGAGAAGAAGGCTACAAAGATAAACCTATTGCAGAAATTTTGAAAGAATTCTGCTCTTATTCTGATTGTGCAACAATGAGCGGCAAAAAGGATTTGCTTGTAAATATCGGCGGTTTTGTTGCTGTTAATGATTGGGATTTATTCGAAGAACTTCGTAATATGGTTGTTGTTTACGAAGGTTTGCATACTTACGGGGGACTTGCTGGTCGTGATATGGAAGCAATGGCACGCGGTATGGAAGAAGCAATCCAAGATGATTATATGGCTTCTCGTATTAAACAAGTTCATTATCTTGGTGAGCTTTTAGATGAATATAATGTCCCAATGGTTAAGCCATTTGGCGGACACGCAATTTTCCTTGATGCAAAACGCTTCTACGAACACATCCCACAAGAGCAATATCCAGCGCAATCGCTTGCTGCCGACCTTTATGTTGATTCAGGTGTTCGCGGTATGGAACGCGGTATTGTTTCTGCTGGTCGCAACAAAGAAACAGGCGAAGAATACAAACCGAAACTCGAACTTGTTCGCCTTACTATTCCACGTCGTGTTTATACTCAATCTCATCTCGATTTGGTAGCTTATTCTGTTGCTGAACTATATGAACACAGACAATCAGCAAAAGGTTTGAAGATGGTTTATGAACCACGCTACCTACGTTTCTTCCAAGCAAGATTCGAAAAATTAGCATAAGAAATAGCACCTTGTAGAGACGCGAATTGTAGAGACGCAAAGCATTGCGTCTCTACATGGTTATATTTTTTTCCCAATATAAAAAACATATCCATAATAATCTTTGTATTTATCATAAAGTGAGGCGTGAAGTTTTTCGTAATTGATAAATTCTTCAACAGATTTATTACCTTTATATTTTTCTAAAAATATTTTTTGAGCTGATATTGCTGGTGTGAAGAAATTATCTGTCCAGCAAATCTCAGGAAGTATGAATGACGCAACAACAACATAGCCTGCCTTTTGCATTTGAGCAATTTTATTAGGTATAGTGTCTATTTCAGGATACGCATTGTTCCAAAAATCAAATATTTCCTTTGGACGCTCTTCTGTGAACCAAGATGCTTCTGTAACTGCAACATAGCCACCTTTTTTCAAAAACTTCTTCCAATAGTTCAAGCCTTTTTCAAAACCAATATTATATATTGCGCCTTCACTCCAAATGATGTCTATTTCATTTTCTTTATAGTCAAGATTATCCATTGAACCAACTACGCCTTTCACCCTGTCTTGAAGGCTCAATTTTTTTATGTTGTTGTTCAGTTTGTCGATAAAAGGAGGAAATAAATCAATTGCTGTAATACTTCCGGCGACAGTATTTTGTGCCAAAACAATAGTTTGAGCACCAGTACCACAACCAAGGTCAACAATTTTTGATTCTTCTGTTATATTATCTATAAAGCTTAATGCTTTTAGTGTTGCTTCTGTACTTCCAGGTCCTTGCCGTTCCATACTCGAAAAATATTCGCAAATTAATGCAATATCGAAATCGTGAATAGTTTGTTCTTTGTTGCTCATTTTTTATCCGAATAATTAATAGAAAGAATGATAATTTATTGTCAAATTAATCCAAAACAAATAGCAATAAAACTCGGACCATTTAATCCGCCGTGCATTATCACACCAACCCACGAGTTTTTGGTCTTTTGAACGATATATGATTGAATAAAAATTAAAGGTATCAAAGTTATCAATAATTGCCAACCAAAAGCAATGTGAAATATTCCCCAGCCAAATCCGTGAATTATCCACGTATATTTCCCAAATGCAACCTCCTGCCTTGGCAACATTACACCTCTCCACAAAAATTCTTCCCCAAGTATATTCAATAACCAATACAGTACCCAAACTAATAGCAACCAGTACCGCCCATTAGTTAATGGTTCAAACGACATAAATGAAGGAGAGTGGTCGAATTTACCTATAAATAATTCCAGTCCTTTTATTATTAGTCCACTGAGTATTCCAACTAAAATTAAACCAACAATGCTCCGAATTATTTCTTGTTTTGTTAATTTTCTAAATCGCAATCTCTCTGTCCAGGTGCTTTTTGAGAAGTTAAAACCTTCACTTTTCAAAATTAACAATCCTGTAATAATCAAAGGCGTAAATACTACTAACCCAGCTACAATGAACCAGCATAGTATAACTTCCATTCCGGTTGTGTCACTCAAAAAAGGAATTAAATATTTAGTCGAAAATAGCATAATGATAGAGGCAGAAATATAAATAGCAAAGGAACCTAAAAGTCCAAGTTTTTTTATTTGTCTATTTGTTGTTATCATAATATTACATAAAGACTACATAAAGAATAAGAACGCTGAATGCGTTCTTATTCTTTACTTTCTGTTTATATTCATTTATTATGTTGCAAAATAATTATTATTTTATTGTGAATTGCCAATATTTTATCGTTTACTTTGATGTTTCGTTGTTTTTGGCAGGTATATTTTTCTTTACTAATGGTTGCTTAGCAGGTATTGGCAACAATGCTTTTCTGCTTAATCTATATTTACCGTCAGGAGAAATCTCTATTAATTTTACTTCGAATTTGTCGCCTACTTTAACGAAATCTTTCAAATTGGTTACACGTTCGTGTGCAATTTGCGAGATATGCAGCAATCCCTGAGTTTTTGGCAGGAATTCGACAATTGCACCCAATCCTTCGCGCACTTCTTTTACCGTTCCTTTATAAATTTCGCCTTCTACTGGTTTTTGAACAAGCGATTGAATCATCTTGGTTGCGTCCTCGGCAGATTGGCTGTTAGTTGCTGCAATTAATACAGTTCCATCATCCTCGATATTTATTTCAGTGTTTGTTTCTCTACAAATTGAACGAATAACTTCCCCGCCTGGACCAATAACAGCACCAATCATATCAGTTGGAATTTTAATTGCTGTAAATCTCGGAGCATAAGGGGACAAGTCCGGACGTGGCTGGCTAATCACTTCATTCATAATCCCAAGAATATGAAATCTTCCTTTGCGAGCTTGTTCGAGAGCCTGACGCATAATTTCGACAGACAGTCCTTCGATTTTAATATCCATCTGGCAGGCAGTAATTCCGTCGTATGTTCCTGCAACCTTGAAATCCATATCGCCAAGAAAATCCTCGTCGCCAAGAATGTCACTTAATACTGCAATTTTATCGTCTTCCTTAATCAATCCCATTGCAATTCCCGCAACCGGCTTTTTCATTGGAACGCCTGCATCGAACAACGCCAACGAACCAGCGCATACTGTCGCCATCGAGGACGAGCCATTCGATTCAAGGATGTCGGAAACAACACGAATTGTATATGGGAATTCTTCCTGTGGTGGTAACATTTCTTTCAAAGCACGCCAAGCAAGATGACCGTGGCCAATTTCTCTTCGGCTTGTTCCCAAACGACCAACCTCGCCAGTACTAAACGGTGGGAAATTATAATGAAGCATAAATCGTTCGGTACGAACAGGCTCTAATCCTTCAATTAATTGTTCGTCGCGGTTGGTGCCTAATGTAACAGTTGAAAGGCTTTGTGTTTCGCCACGAGTGAACAAAGAAGAGCCGTGAGTGCGTGGAAGGAGTCCTACTTCGCAGGAAATTGGACGAATGTCAATTGTAGAACGTCCGTCGAGACGGCGATTTCCTTCGACAATCATTCGCCGCATTAATTTTTTCTCAATGTCCGAGACAATATTGCCTGCGTAGCGTTCGAGTTGTGGTTGAAGCTCTTCGTTTTCACCAAATTTTTCAGTTACAAGTGCTAAAGCCTTTTCATAAATTTCATTTCGTTTTTCACGGCGTTCTGATTTTGAACTCTGGCTATGAACATATTGATTTATTTCGTCATAAAGCGATTCTTCGATAGTTTTAACGATTTCTTCGGGAATTTCTTCGATTGTATATTCGCGTTTTGTTACTTCAAGTTGTTCAACAAGTTGAAGTTGAAGTTGGTTGAGAATTTTAATTTTCTCGTGAGCAAACAAAAGAGCAGCAACAAAATCTTCCTCGGATATTTCTTTAGATTCGCCTTCGACCATGGTAATTGCCTGACTTGTGCCGGCAACTGTTATATCCATATCGCTATTTTCAAGCTGTTCGAGCGATGGATCAACGACAAATTCGCCATTAACTCTGCCAATGCGAACCTCAGAGATTGGACCGTGGAAAGGAATATCAGAGATAAGCAGAGCAGCGGACGCCCCAACAGCAGCAAGAGTGTCAGGATTTACGTCTGGTTCGGCACTGAAAACAGTTGCAATAATTTGAGTTTCAAAGTGCCAGGTCTTCGGTATCATTGGTCGGATTGGTCTGTCGATCAACCTTGCCGAAAGTATTTCTTTGTCAGTCGGACGTCCCTCACGTTTGAGGAAACCGCCGGGAATTTTTCCAACTGCCGATATTTTTTCGCGGTATTCAACTTGTAGAGGTAGAAAATCAACGTCTTTCAATTCGCTTTCGCTTGCAACTGCTGTAACCAACACCATTGTGTCGCCACAGCGAACCATTACAGCGCCGCTTGCGAATTTAGCAAATCGCCCAGTTTCGAGCGAATACTCTTTCCCGTCGAAATCTATTTTAACTGATTTTATAGACATAATCTATCCAATTATATTAAAAATAAAAACGGCGACCCATTCGCCGTTTGATTTACTTACGCAATGATAATGCTGAAATTATCTGGCGGTATCTGGTAATGTCTGTGTTCATTAGATAATTTAGTAATTTACGGCGTTTTGCAACAAGTTTAATCAATCCACGGCGAGTGTGGTTGTCTTTTTTGTGCATTTCCAAGTGCTTTGTTAAGTCGGCAATTCTTGCAGATAATATTGCAATTTGAACTTCTGGTTTGCCAGTATCATTCGGAGTTGCACCGTATTTTGCAACAAAATCTGCTTTCTGTTCTTTTGTAATCATTCCGATTGCTCCAAATATATATAATTTTTTACTTTTGAACGAATTACAAATATAAGAAAAAAAAATTTTTCTGCATAAAAATAATTTTTCCCGCAGATTGCTTAATTATATTTTTGTTAGTTTATTCTTCTGGTAGTACTTCCGGTAAAATAACTGTTACAATTGTTCCATTGTTCACTTGGCTTTCTACTTCAATTTTACCGTGATAAATATCTATGCATCTTTTCACAATAGATAGCCCCAAACCACTACCTTGGATAATACCCGTATTGGTAGCCCGATAGAAAGGTTCAAAAATGTAGCGAATTTGTTCTTTTGGAATACCAATTCCATGGTCTTTCACAACAAAAATTAAATTTGAGCCCTCTTTCCTGTGCAATAGAACTATATCACTATCAATGGGTGAATATTTAATAGCATTGGAAAGAAGATTTGAAAGTATTTGCTGCAACAAAGTTGGGTCTATGTAGGCTTGTTGTTTGATGTCGTCGGTAGTTTCGAAATAAATATTGTGATTATTTTTGTCGATAATTCTGTATTCATCAACAAAGCTATGGCAAAAATCATAAATATTTGTCAAAATTGGTTTAATTTTTTGTTCGCCCGCATCAGATTTAGAAATTGTAAGTACTTGGTCGAGCAAATCAGTCATACTTTTAACTGAGGCTTGAATTCTTGAAATAAATTTTGAAGCATCAGAGAGGTTGCCGGATTTTATAAATGTGGCTACAAGGTAAGATGCGGTCATTATTGTGGTAAGCGGAGTACGGTATTCGTGAGAAACTGTTGAGATAAAACGTGTTTTGAGTGAGTTTAATTCTTGTTCTTTTTCTATTGCTCTCTGAAGCTCGGTTACATCAACGCCGCTACCTATATATCCATGGAAAATCTCATTATTTATTATTCTTGGTGTAGCGGTCAATAAGACATATCGGTAACCTTCGAGTTTATTGACCAACCTAACTGTAATTTCAAATTTTTCTTTTTTATGAAAAGCTTCGTTATATTTTTCTATAAAGAGAGGCATATCTTCTTCGTAGATAAATTCTTGCCAGTTGTCCGTTAGTCCGTTAATAATTTCTTTGCCGGTGAAATCAATCCAGGTTTTATTTGTATATGTGATACGACCAGAATAGTCGTTCATCCAGATTAGCACAGGTGCCGAGTCCGCCATCAATCGGAAACGCTGTTCGCTTTCGCGAATTTCATTTTCTATACGCATTCGCTCTTCAACTTGTGCAATGAGTTCTTCGTTTGCCTGACGAAGTTGGGTAGTGCGCTGTTCGACACGTTCTTCGAGCAATTCATTAGCTTTGATGAGTTCTTCCTGATATCTCTTTTGAGCAATTGCCATAGCGATTTGGTTCGACACAAAACTGAGAATATTCTTGTGCTCGTTGGTATAGCGGATACCTTCTGTGTATGATTGCACAACAATTGCGCCAATAATTTCTTCATTCACTTTAAGTGGCACACCAAGCCAATCAATAGACGGAGCTCCAATGCTCTCGACAACTCCTTTTTCGATCAAACTATAAAATTCGTCAGGATCGACCAGCCAGGCTTTGCCAGTATCTATAACGAGTTCGGTTAACCCTTTGCCGCGTTTTCTTGGTGGCGGTGGTGGGTCGTATTCATCTACAAAGTATGGATATTCAAATAAATCTTCTTCTTTGTTGTGAAGTGCGATATATAAATTCTGTGATGGCAACAAATTAGAAATTATGTTGTGAATTTTCTTGCATAGAGAAATAAAATCAGGTGTGCTGATTGCTGCATCGGATATCTGGAATAATGCTCGACGAAGTAATTCTTCGTTTTTCTTTTCGGTAATATCACGAGTAATGGCGAGTATGCATTTTTCTCCGTTTATTTCAATCAACCTTGCAGAAACTGATGCATAAAAAATATTTCCATTCATTTTTTGAAATTCAACATCTTCGATAAATGCCTTGCCATCTCTATTAAGTAGATTTATTAATTCATCTCGCTGTGATTTATGTTTCCATACATTTATTGAGGTAAAATTCGGATTTAATAAAACATCGTTAATATTTGATGCTCCTAAAAATTTCAGAGCACTATCATTTATTTCTAAAAACATTCCGTCGCTAACTCTTGTAATAGAAACTGCATCGGGCGAAGTTTTGAAAATATTAAAGAATTTTTCTTCTGATTCCTTAATTTTTCTGAAATATCCATTTTTTTCTGTATTATCAACTACTGCACAAAAGATAAAATTCCCTTCTTTTAGTTTAACTACTGATGCCGAAATAGATACCTCTCGGCATTCGCCAGATTTTGTGTATTGAATAGTATCAATAGTGAAGGATTTATTGTCTTTCAAATCGTAAATGTACCTTTCGAGTGCTTCTATATTATTTCTTGAAAGATCTCTTATTTTAAGCTCTAAAAATTCATTTTTTGAGTATCCATAAAAATTCTCTCCAGCTTTGTTTATGTCAGTAATCTTCAGGGTGTTTGGGTCGAAAATAAACATTGGAAGTTGTGTGTTTTCGAAAATGCTCCTTAGGATCTCTTCTGAGCGAACAATTTGCTCCATTAGTTTTTCTTTTTCGGTTACATCTCGCATAATTGCGAAAACGTATTCTTTCTTATCAAACTCGAAATAGAATATATTTCCTTCTACTATTAAGTAGCTACCGTTTTTTTGTCTTTGTAAAGTTTTGTAGTGGCTGAACTCACCTTTTTTGATAAGTTCCCAGTATGTTTCTTCCCATTTATCAATTTTAAATGAGCTATCTATATCTTTGACAGACATATTAAGCAATTCTGCTCTCGAATAGCCTAAATATTTAATAACAGCATCGTTTACGTAAATAAACTTTGATTTTTTATCAATCCCGAAAATCATATCAATAGAATGGTCGATTACAAATTGTGCCATTTTGTGCTGTTGCTCTAATTGAATGTGTTCGAGGAATTGTTGCTCGAGTTCTTTTGTTTTGGATTTAACTTGTTTTTTCAGCGAATAGTTCCACAGCAAAAACAAAACAACTAATATGGAAATAGAAATTACAAACGGTAGCCAATATTTTGAGATAATAGATTCTTTTTCATAGAGGGTTTCTATATCTCCGAACCATTTTTGATAAATTTGAAGATAGCGGCCATTATGGTGAAGCAAATCAATACCTTCGTTGATTTTTTGGATGAGCTCAATATTATCGTGGTGTGTGCTAAATGTGTATTTATTACTAAATACAATGATATCAGAAGAGACAAGCAAATCGTGTTTGTTGATTTTATTAGAATAATATGCCATAAATTTTGGAAGAACGGCATATTTATAACCTTCTTTGAGCATCAATTCGATTGCTTGCATTGGATTGTCGACCGTAACGATTTCTGCATCAGGAGCAATATTTTTGAATAGTTGCTGAATTAATGGGCTCACTTCGACCAATACTTTTTGATTTTTTAAGTCTTTGGGATCTGTTATTGCTTTCGCATCCTTACGATAAAATACATTAAGAGTAACATTAGTTAGTGAAGTCGATAGGCTGTATTTTTGAGCTCTTTCGTGGGAGTAATACATACAAATAATATCAAACTTACCTTCGTCGAACTGCTTTAAAGCTTCGCCCCACGGCATAGACTTCATTTCGATTTTTATGCCAACTTCTCGGGAGATTTCTTTGAGTATATCAACTAAAAAGCCTTTGCAAGTATCATTTTGGGAAAATTCATATGGATAATATCCATAATCAAATACTGCTTTATATACTTTTTCCGCTTTTACACAATTAATAAATGTTAATAAATAGATTAATCCAATAAAAGTAAAAAAACGCATCAATTTATAGCTCGAAAATTTTAAACAATACCAGAACTTTACAAAAATTAAATAAAACTTTTTTAATTTCAAAAAAATAAATAATACAAATTCATAGAATTTTTAATACTAAAAACTTAATCAAAATAGCTTAAATAATGGTATGTTTTTTGAGTGTAATTAATCTTTAAAAGTTGCAAATGCTTTGAATGAATGGGATTATACCATATATCAGTATTTCTACTTAAAATTTATGATATTATTAGACGTATTTTTGTAGTGGTGGAAAAGAAAATGAATGGAGGAAATAGATATGTCTAAAAATCTTTTTCGGTTTATTAAAATTTTTGTTGTGTTCTTTTTGGCAATAAATTGTCTATGGTCACAACCACAAAACGTTGGGATTGGGACGGCTAATCCGCACAGTTCGGCATTGTTAGATTTAGACGTATCTGCTCCATCGTTCACTACAAAACTTGGTTTTCTCGTCCCAAGAATGACTCTTGCCGAACGAACCGCGATCCCATCTCCTGCTACGGGATTACTGGTGTATCAAACTGATGCAGTTGCTGGTTTCTATTATTACACTGGTACTGGCTGGATTAGAATTATTGATGCCGGAACAAACAATTTGTTCCTTTTGCTTTCCGGCGGCACTATGAGCGGCAATATTAATATGAACAATAATTTAATTACTAATATCGGCAACTCTGGAACTAACTTTTTGAACAACGGCGGTCTAAACCTTGCAAACACTTTAACTGTTTCCACAGGCGGTATTAATATTACCGGAAATAGCACGATTTCAGGAACTCTTTCTGGGCTTACAGGGCTTACTTCGTCTGGAAGTATTACTTTTTCGTCTCTCGCGGCTAATAGCATTGTTAAAACTGGTAGTGGTGGATTACTTACTACTGGTACAATTGATTTAAGCACATCTGAAGTATCAGGTACTTTGCCAATAAACCGAGGCGGAACAGGGCTTGCTGCAGCTCCTTCTAATGGACAGCTATTAATTGGCAATGGGACTGGGTTTACTTTGAATTCTCTTACCGCTGGTTCTAATATTAATATAACTAATGCCGCTGGCTCGATAACTATAGAAGCAACAGGTGTCGAACAACCTTTGACGTTTAATGCACCTCTTACAAGAGCTGGCAATGCAGTTTCGATTGAGCAAAATACAGTTACATCGGCTGGGGTTGTTGCAGCTGGTAGCGGTAATCCAAATAAAGTCTGGAAAACAGATGCAGCAGGGGTTCCCGCTTGGCGAGACGAAGCTTCTGCTTCTGGCGGTTATACTGCGGGAACAGGTATTGATATTACGGGCACTGTTATTTCTAACACTGCCCCTGATCAAATCGTTACTTTAAACCAAGGTGGGTTAATAAATATTACTGGCTCTTATCCAAATTTTACAATTTCTACGCCAAACTTTGGACTTACCTCTGGAACAATTGCCGAAGGGAATCACACACATGCAATAACGGCCCTTAATGCAAACAACTGGAAATTATTTTATTCTAATGGTTCCGGACAAATTACTGAACTTGCATTTGGTACAAACGGACAGTTCTTGCAGTCTACAGGCGCAAACTCAGCTCCACAGTGGGCTTCGCTGCTATTGCTACCAAATGGTTCGGACAACCAGACTTTGCGTTATAGTGGTGGCAGCTGGCTTGCTTCGGGCTTCCTAAGAAACACAAGTTCAGGAATTGCAATAGGCAATTTTACTGAAAATCCTACTGCCGCACTTCATCAAGATATGGGAACTACAGCAATGAATTTGCATAAATTTACTGGAGGCACACTTACCGGTAGAGGTGTAAATGATGGATTTGATGTCGGAATAGAGCAAAATGGGAACGCAATTCTTCGTCAAAACGAACCTCTTAATATTCAGATGTATACAAATGGTATTGAAAGGCTTAGAATTACTGACAACGGTAAAATTGGGATGGGGCAAAATGTTAATGTTACGCCTGACTCGATTACAGCGCAGGTTAATGGGGACTTGCGAGTAACCGGCGACTTGGTTGTTGATGGCAATATTGACCCAATCGCAATAATTCTTCAGCCTCGCAACACTTCTCCGGGCAGTGTTTTCGAAGGAATGATATACTACGACAATACTTCTAAAAATATTAGGGTGAGGAAAGGTAATAACTGGACAGATTTAGTTTCTTCAAGTGATACAACTTCATCCATAGCGGTAGGGAATCTTGCTATTGGGAAACAAAATCCAGAAGTATCTGCTGATATTAACGGTGCTTTGTCTTTAAATCCACCAGATGTAGTTACTTCCTCACCTATTCAGGTTGGAAATCGTTCTTACGTTAAATTTAATTTATTGGGGAATTTTTCTATTTCAGATGGGAATTCACCAGGTCAAATTTTGATTTTACATAAAGTTAATTCAGCTAATTCAACGTTACAAGGCTCAAATCTTTCATTAAAAACTTCTACTCCAACTTCCTGGCAATCGAGCAAGATAGATGATACTATTACTTTGATTTGGAGTGGAACAAAATGGATTGAACTATCACGTCAAAATCCATAATTGCTAATTTCATTATTAATTAACTTATGAACAAAATTTTATATTATAAAATACTGAACTCGGGAGGGAAATTGATGAGGAAGACTTTGATACATATGTGTATCATTGCTTTTACCTTTTTCAGTTCAATTTCTACTCATTCGCAGATATTGTATTTGAAAGATGGGGCTGTATTTTATGTAAATTCAGGTGCTAATGTTTCTGTCAATGGTGGTGTCGAAATAGCATCGAATGCTACTTTATCGCATAGTAATTCACAAGCAAGCAATTTATGGATTTCGGGAATTTTTAGAAATTTAGGTAACTACAACCAGAACGGTTTTGGAGTGTTGCGTTTTTTTGGAGCGTTGCAAGATTCAATTGCTGGACTACCAAACCAGACATTCGAGCGTATCTGGGTAATGAAAAATGGCACTTCAATGGTAAATGTTTCGCCTTTGCTTAGCAGCCTTACAATTTCAAACTCTATACGGCTTATTTCGAATAATATTTTTAATATACACCGTTCAAATCTGATAATTGAAGTCGGTGCAAATATTTACCCAGATTCAACATCGACTTACTCAAACGATCCGATAGTCGATTTATTTAATTCGCAAAAATTTGTAATGACAAGTGGCGAACGCCAGCTAAGCGGAGCAATTATTAAAAAATTGCCTGTTATTACAAGCTTAACCTCCGATTTAAACGTTCGTTTCCCTATTGGGACACCACTCGACACATCAAATCCAGTTGTTCGCAATTATTCATCAATTAGATATGTTTTCGCAGCAGGCGAGATGACAACAACTGCAAACGCAACCCTATCAGTTCGTTGTATCGCTGCGGAACACCCAAATGTGGAAGTGCAGGGCGTTTCATTGCGAAAGTACTGGAAAACAGATTTTGCTAATATTTTCGTTCAGCCCGGCGGATATAGTTTAAGATTTAATTATAACGATAATGAAGTGCAGGGATTAGAAACCCAATATTTGATGACTCTGTTTTACAGACCATACGACGGTCCGAACGGGACATTTTATATAAATCCCGGTGCTGGCTATGGAATTGAACCTGTCAATAATAGGTTTTATATTGATGAAGTTAATAAAAAAGACACTGTAAGTGGTGCCTACCTTTTGCTTGATGGAGAATGGACTGTAGGACAAGAAGAAACAATCAGCACATTTTATTACAGTCGTGCTGATGGCGATTGGTTCGACCCAAATACTTGGTCTAAGCAAGGTTATTTCGGTGCTCCTGCTGGAAGCTATCCCTCGACAATAAACGACAAAGTATTCATCGGGAACGGGCGAAATGTCTCTGTTTCGGCGGTAACTCCTGTTATCAAAACCATTCAAGTGCAATCGACAGGTCAATTGTCTTTTCCAGTTTTTAATGCTTTTGTGCAAGGCGATTCTCTGTTTGTCGAAGATGGTGGTAAATTAAATATTTCGAGCCCCGATGGTATTACACAGAATGCAAATGCGGGCAACATTCGCACTCAAAATAGGTCATACTCGCAGAATGCAATTTATGAATACATTGGTGGTTTAAACCAAGTGACCGGTGACGGATTACCTGATATTGTCCGAAGTCTTATAATAAATAAAACTAATCCTACCGATACAGTTTCGCTTACTAAATCTATTTTGATAAAAGACTCATTGGTAGTTAATGAAGGCACATTCCACCTCTTCAAAAATGGGAACTTTACTGCAAACGGCGAAACAGCAGATACAACCGTTCGCCAAATTATTATGCGTGGTGGCTATTTTGTTATGCAAACATATCCAACTAAATATAAAAATGCAGTATTCACTGCGGGAACCCTTATTTTTGACGGTTCAGGTTCGTTTCGGTTGCCAAGTAGTGGGAGTCCATCGCCTGGCGAACCTGCTGTTACTCAATATCACAATATCAGAATTACTGGCAATCGTGCTGCAAATACCTATATTACATTAGACCCAACCGGTGAAATTAGAATTGGTGGCGAACTTGATATTTCTGCTCTTACATTTCATCCAACTCCTATTGCTGATAGATTTATTGTAACTGGTTCCACTGTTGTTTTCAATGGGAATGGTAATCAAAATATCAACACAGGATATCCCACACCAAGAGATTTAGTTTATAGATTAAAATTCCATAATTTAAATATTGCCGGTACGGGCAACAAAATTGTAATGCCGCCAAACGATGCCAATCCTTCGAATAATTTCCTGCTTGTTCGTAATAATATTAATCTTATCTCGGGGCGACTTGTTGCTAACGACCAACATATTAAGTTGCTGCATTCGTGGGTAACTCAGCCTGGTGGGCAGTTCGACGCTGGAAACGGACTCGTTACATTCGAAGCTGATGGCAAAGTTACGAGTATTCTTTCGAATGGAATCGTCTTCAATAACGTTCGTATTATGGGAACTGCAATAAATGGTGTTGTAAATTACTTAGATAGCATAACAATTAATGGTAATTTGACTATCGACCCTGCTACATTTAGAGACTTGAATAGCACTGCTCTGGCAATTCGTGGTAATTTTATAAATTCTGGCACTTTTGCTGCTCAAAATGGACGTGTTTATTTCAACGGCGTAGGCAACCAAACCATCATAAATAATGGTAAAGGTTCATTTTATAATTTAACTGTAAATAAAACTTCTGGCAATTTGCTTTTAGATGGTGACTCACTGATTAAAGTAACAAATAACTTAGCGCTTATTCAGGGTAATATCAGTGGACGCAATGCTACCTCTCTTCCAAACAAACCAATAGTGGTGGATGGAACAATTACTCGTCCCGGAGCAAATCCCGGGCATATTGATGGACGTTTGCGATTGCCGTTTGGTGAAAACTCTGTATCAAAACTATTCCCAATTGGGTTAGGAAATCACTATGCGCCAGTTAACCTATCGATAAATGGCTGGGGCGGTGCTGCTGGCTATCTTGATGTTTATGTGCTTGTTGATACCGCTGCACCAAATATAACTCGCTCAGTTATTCAAACTCAATTGCCAAATGGTCCCGAATTGGATACCACTCGAAATGTTCGTAAAGTATGGGTGATTCACGCGGATACAACCTCACAAAATAGATTTACTCTTGCTTCCACTCGAACTTACGACGCAGAGTTTTTCTTTACTCCCGTTGATACCATAGGGCGAGGCAACCCGCTCAATTTTGAAATATATCACCGTGATACAACTATTAACACGGGGCGATGGAGACGTGTTGAACTTGGTGTTCGCAACCCGCTCTCGACTGTTATGATTAATAACAGTGATTTGGACAACAATTCTCCGCATTACTTCATCATTGGTGAGCCGCGTGTCTTCACTTTCTACTCTATTGCCAATGGCAATTGGAACAACCCAAATACCTGGTCGACTGCAAGCTATACCAACACCGAACCATCATCCCGAGCTCCCGAAAGCCGCGACAATATTCGCATAGGCAACGGAAAAACAGTAATTCTAAACGTTAACCATAGTGTTGATGCAGGTAGGTCAGTTATTGTAGAAACAGGTGGTAGTGGTTTCCCCGGCGGCAATCTCGAATTTGCTGACGGTTTAATCCTACTAACGGGTGCTGGTACATTCAGATTGGATAGCGCAGGTGCGCTGACTATTAGGCATGCTCAAGGTATTACCGCATCAGGCAACACCGGCTGTATTCGAACAACCACTCGCCAATTTAATTTCAATAGTCATAATTCGGGCCATTTTATCTATGCTGGCACCGGTGCCCAAGTTACGGGTAATGGTATGCCACTTACAATGAGAACTTTCAAGGTCAATAAGCCCTCTGGAACACTTTCTATAACAGGAACGACACCAGTAATTTTATATATTACGGATAGTTTGTATTTCCAAAGTGGCAATATTGACATTAGCAATGCTATCACAAAGGTTAGTGGTAATTTTGTTATAGATAATGGAGCTACTTTTAATCCTGGGAGATTCAGACCTGATAGTATATCAAATTTCAATTCTCTTACGCCAGCACAAAGGAATGCAAATGATACAACTCTTTGGCATGGTGTTGTTGTCTTTAATGGAAATGATAATCAATTCATAAGGGGGACATTCGATACTACACAATTCCTTGCTTTTAATAGAATTAGTCTTTCGAAACGCTCTGGGAATGTTATTTCTCGTTTTGATATACGTACTCCTGTGTTTTGGTTTAAAATTGGGAACCGCTCTAATTTTGACGTATTTACAAATAATAAAAGATTATTGGTTTATGATTCTACGGGTGGATATTATGCGTTATTCAGATATGATTTAAGTCTTGCAGATAGTGCGTACTATTCAAATGTTGGTTATGTCCTTGGAAGATTAATAAGATTTATTGGTGCAAATGAAACAGGTTCTAATAGAATTTTTCCTATCGGTACACGTACTAAATATTCTATGTTTGTAATTTTAGCTGGTCAAAGGCAACAAGGAGGACTTATTGAAATCATTGCTGTTGACGGTAATCATCCACAATTCAATCCAATCAGTATAAACCCAAATACTAATATCCAAAGATACTATGAAATTACTTTACCGTATGGTATGACACCTCAATATATCCAAGGTAATTATACTTTAAATACGAGATTGTTTTTCACTCAAGATGAACCGCGTGGAGGAATTAATCCTATAAATTATAGAGGTTTTAGACTTCTTACAACTGGTTTTTGGACAAGAACATCTAATATCTCTACAAGTGGGAATACAACTACTCAATTAGATATCGCTCTCAATAATCCTTCTTTAGGTGGGAACAATATCTTTAATGTTACTTCACAATTTTCACCTGCTTCTTCTATTGTGCTTATGATTGGCGAGGACCCACCGACTGTTACTGAACGTATTTTCTATTCTCGTAATTCCGGCAACTGGACCGACCCAAATACATGGGCTTACGCTACTGTTCTCTACGAAGACACCGAACAAGGTTATGCTATCACAACTAACACTGTCAATGACTATCCAAGATACAATAATTCTTCTTATCGTGATTACGCTATTATCGGGGATGGCGATTCAGTTTATTTCAATCTTTCCAATGTTGATTTGCGATATGTACTGCTCGAAAAATCTAATAATGGAGTTGGTAAGCTCGTTATGCCGGGGGAAAATTATATTCGCACCGACCAATTTGTTATGAAAAATGGTGGGAAACTCTACATCGGCTCTGTTCAAGGAATTGTGCAGAACTCTACTACACAAGGGAATATTAGGCAGCTTACATCTTCATCGATTATTAATTTCAACTGGAATAATTTAGGTAATAATAACTTTGCTTATATTGGTGCGGCATCAGATGCAGTTCAAGAAACAGGTTCAGGTCTTCCTTCAACAATTGCATCTCTTGAAATCAATTATAATCGTAGTGCAGCAGATCGATATGTTAACCTTACAAACAATGCACCGCTTACTATTCGCGATAGTATTGTTTTCCGTGGGGGGCGTTTCCGTAACCGTGATGGAGCACGAGAGATTAACATTCAAGGCGATGTAGTTAATTACTCAAATGGTGTAGGTTTTCATAACCAAGCTAACCCATCTAATCGCCGTATTTACTTTATTGATGCTATGAGCCAGAGAATTCGAGGTTCAGCAAACTTAACCGCTTTTCCTTCAACAGTTAGAATTGATAAACCTTCTGGTAATATTACTTCTTCTGTAAATATACAGTTTAGCGATTCTGTCCAGTTCCGGACAAACACAATTTTTGCACTGAACGATAATACAATTACAACATTTGGTGCTAATTCAATAATCGATAGCTTGAATTTGTTTAACGCTTCCCGTTTGTTTAAAGTAAGCGGCGGTTCTAATACTGCTCGCATAAGAAAAATATATCCAGTAGTTACAAACCAAACATATACATTTACTTTCCCAATTGGGGAAGACTCATTAGGGTTGCGTCCTGTCCGATACAGCGAAGCAAGAGTTACGCTTACCAACCAAACATACAATACGAACAATTTTTTAGAAATCACTCTTAGAAGCGCTTATTCTCATCCTCAAGCTCCAGGGTCCAATCCTAATATGTTAAGAAAGTATTGGAGCATCAGCACAAGTAATATTGTTTTGAGTAATGGAACATCTTCACTAAGGCTCAGATACAACGATGCTGAGCGTGTGGGCAATATATTGAACTATAGACCGCTTATTTACCGTCGAGCTGATGTCGAACCTAACGACCCGGGCTGGGGCTTTGCTATTTTCAATGCTTCAAACCTTCAAATAGATACAACTAACAAATATATTATAGTTGATAATGCCTATACTCTGCCCAACCATGACTGGACAGCTGGCGAGCCCTCATCTTTTGAACGACCACGAATATATTGGAGCCGCCAATATGGTTCTTGGGAAGATCCGCGCTCTTGGACTAATTTTTTCAATGCAGGGAATCCACATAGTAGTAACGTTGTAGCTCTAAATACGCCAGGCTTTTTCCAGGGCGATACTGTCATAATTGGTTCAAATCATCTCATTACACTCAATCAAACTCCTCGTTTCTCTGTCGATAGTGTTCAGATTGCTACGTCTGCACCGAATACCTCAATGCTTGATTTTGGATACTTCAATAATAAATCTCTTCGCGTTAGAAACACTATTCGTGTCGGACCAAATGGCTACTTGCGTAAAATGCAGGGACCTCCTGTAAAAAGCATCGATACTTTATATGTTGAAGGCGTATTCCAAAATGACGCATCAAGTCCTGCTGGCGTTAGATTATTTGCTAATGATACAGTTAACGCTCGATTGATATTCTTAGGCAGTAAACATTCTTATATCAGAGGTGAAGGAAACTATACCTCGATTGGTACTGTTCGAGTTGTTAAATCCGACTCTATCTATAACTTGCATAACGAATCTCAATCGTTTTCAAATGCATTTACTAATGCAGTGCTCACTCGACCGAGTGTGGATTTCATTCTGGATGCAGGAATGTATTACCACGATAATGCTGCTAACATAACGCTTTCGACCGACGGAGATGGTGATGTCTTTTTGGGTGATTTAGTCGGGCTTGTTGTTCGAGATGGTAGCGTAACATATAGTGATGGATTAATTTGCGGGCAAAATGCTTCCGTGTGGCTTCTCAACGGTACAATGAATATAGGTAATCAGAAAGATGAACATTTCCAATATGAAAGCGTTACAATAATTGATTTCCAAGGTGGTAGCAAACTCAATGTAGCTGGTTCGCTACGTCGAAGATTCTTAACATCAGCTGTAGATTTCCGTTTGCGTGATAGTGCAGAAATTCGAGTGATGATTAAAGGTTCAACTACCAACAGTTCACAACGCCGTGCTGCTTTCGATTTTGGCGAAGCTAATTCAAAATTTACGATGACAGGAGGTCGAGTTGTTGTTCTTCGCACGATGGATACAAGTGCAATTGGAGAAAAGGACCCCGACTATTTTGTTAACACCACCGTAAATACGGTAACTGGCGGTACTGTTCAGATTGGTCATCCAGATTCGCTCTTGTCAAATACTCAGAATTTTGATATCATCTCCTCTGTCCCTTTCTGGAATCTCGATATTGCTAATACTTACGGAAAAGAGCTTTTGCTCGGTAGTCCAATCATAACCATACGAAACGACCTTACCATTCGCGATAATTCAATCTTTAATATGAATGGTAATACGGTCAATTTAGGCGGTGATTTAACTATTGATGGACTTTTCCGAACGGGGAATACTGGTACGCGGCGATTTGCTTTTGTTGGGAATAGCAGTTCAAATCCACCTACAAAGCAAATTCAGACTGTTAAAATAAAACGCAGTGACAATATCCCATTCTTTGATTTAGCTATCAGTAAGTCTAACGGTGGTTCCGTTGAATTGTCGAACAACGTAAATTATCCAAATTCCAATTTGATAATTAAAAACACTCTCGAATTTTCTATTGGAAATACTGGAATTGTTAATACAAATAATAGATATGTGCAGGTTGGGACTTCATCAATCGATCTGGCTTCTATCCAGAGATTTAGCCAAGGACACGTCAATGGTGAACTCCGACGCTGGATTAATAATGGCTCACAAAATATTTTATTTACTGTTGGTTCGTCCGATGCATATACTCCTGTTCAATTAGATATATCCTCTGGCTCAGGAACGCAAGGCTTGCTATCAGTTACTGCCTATGGAGTGTTACATCCAGATTTAGCAAATTGCGATCTGCATCAACCGAATACTCAGATTGACCGCTACTGGAGGATTGTTCCGGCAGGTAGTCCACAATTTGAATTAGGTTCAGGCAGAACTTTTGCGTTAACAACATTTTTCAGAAAAGGTTATCAACCTTCGGGCGACCTGAAAGTTGGTACTTCTTTTGGTATTATGGAGCACTTCCGCCGTACTCCTGCCTGGAATGCTCCTGGTGCTTGGTTTACAACTGTTCCAGATTTACGAACCGATTCCTCAACTACAACTAGGAATAACGTTGAATTTGGTGATTTCTTTGTTGCTGAAATTGCTGGCTTGCGTTTCTATTCTCGTCAATCAGGCAATTGGAATGATATTAACACCTGGTCAATTGAGGGCTATAATGGTGCAGTTGCTCCGAGATGGCCAAATCTTGAAACAGACAGAGTTTTTATCGGTAATGGGCGCGTTGTAACAGTTAATCAAAGCAATCCGCGGATCCGCTCGCTTACGGTTGAGAAAATCAATGGCTTGCCAGGTAAGCTTGTCCTTCTCGACGAACGCTATATTCGCGGGCTTTCTTTCGAACTTCGTGATAGTTGTTATATTGCTACTGATGATGCCTATGGGTTTAATTCTCTTACTGGGCTTTATCCCAATATTGGTTCTATTAGAACAGCTAATATTCGTTCTTACGGCAAAGGTATTTTCGAATATGTCGGTTCTTTAAATCAGGCTACTGGCGATGGCCCGACTAACCCAAAAACTGTAATTGTAAACAACTCTGGTACATCTAGCAAAACTGTTACTTTCTCGCCTACCACATTTACCATTGATGACACTGTTCGCGTTGACCTTGGTTATTTGTCCTTTGGCAGTGCTAATGTTAATTTGCTTGGAAATCTTATCGCAAATAATGGGACACAAGTTTTTGGCGGTAATTCAAATGTTACAATCAATGGGAATGGTAATCAATACGTTGTAATGAACGACACTTCCGGTGTTAATTTCTATAATCTAACTATAAACAAAAATAACGGGAACTTAATTTTGTCTGGTTCAATTGATTCAGCTGAAATTAAAATCGAACGTCGTCTAACATTTGCAAATACTAATAATTCTGTTATCAATGCAAGAACCAATAATAAAGTTGTCAAACTTTTGCACGACACAACTACTATTGTTCGAAACGGTAGCGGGCATATTGATGGATTGCTTTTGCGTCCGTTTGGTACGGGAGCAGGCTCATTTAAATTTGAAGTTGGGTTTGGAAATGTTTATACTCCTGCCGAATTAACCTTCACTTCGGGTAGTGGCAATTCTGGTTTTGTTTCTGTTATTGCAAATTCTCATCCGAGCATAAATTCAGCAAGAATTCATGAAACTCGACGTGTAAATTATTGGTGGCAAATTCGAAACAAAAACAATTTTACTCTTGGCACAAGGCAATTTAATACAAAATTCACGTTCCCTGCTTCTGAAGTTAATAATTTTCCAGGTGCGAATGTATCGAATGCATATCTGCTACGTAAATCATATCCTGCCGAAACTCCTCTTTGGAATTTACATCAATATTCTCAACTTAATTGGAATACTTCTGTTGCATCTGTTGAAATTGCAAATTCTGCCGATTTTTGGAGCGGTTTTGGTGATTTCTACATCGGTGAAAAGAAAAATCTTGCCTTTTATAGCAAACAAAGCGGATTATGGAACGACCACAACACTTGGGCTCTCAACGAAAGCAGAACAATTTTTGCTCCCGAAGGTGAATTCCCAAGCAACGTAAATGAGTTTGCAGGAGATTCAGTTATTATTGGTTGGAACGATTCGCTTCATAATGTTAGGTTGAACGTTGCAAATCCTTCTGTTGGTGGTATCACGCTACTCTACAACGGTCGCCTTGATTTGCACAACCAGGGCACAATGTTAGCAAACATCATCAGTGGAAGTACTTCATTCCGTTTGCTTGATAGCTCAACAATTGCTTTTGGTGGCAATGTAAATCCAACAACAAGTGTACTATCAGGTTTTGCTAATTATTTGCTTGGGGAGTACTCAAATATAGAGTTCTATGGCACTCAGACACTTATCCCAAATCCTTTTGGATTAGCGAATTATCCAAATAATGTTATTCTTTCTGGGAATGGCACAAAATTTGTTAATACCCCAATAGTAATATTAGGAAATTTATTTATCAAAGATAACGCAACTTTGAATGTTAACGAGATAAATGCTCTTACAGTTAGGAAAAATGTGATTAATAATGCTACTATTCAAAATCAAGGTGTTATTCAAATAGGTGAATAAACGTTATGTTACTAAAAATTAAGTATTTCTACTTAAAAATTTATTGCATCGAAAACGTATTTTTGTTATAGATGAAAATTATTATTATGAATACATTATTGGGTACCAATATGAGAAACAGAATGAAAAAAAATTGGACAATTTTTCTTGCAGCAATAGTTCTGAATTTAGTCGGAATAGAACTATTTGCTCAAGGCTTTATCAACAATGGAAATTATAATGCAACCTGTGGTGGAGTTATAAAGCTGAAAGCTACAAATGCCACTATTACAGGTTCGGCTAATTTAGGTCAAAGCGCGGCTAACGCTATTCCTGGTGTTGTCGAATGGGCTTCAACGACAGCTAATCAGGTCGTTCAGCCTTATTACTATCAGAGACTTGTTGTGTCGGGTGGCTCCAAGGTGATGCAGGACGGTATTCGCGTTATCGGCGAAGCTTGTCCTACTCCTCTTGCAGGCTATGCTCAACTTTCCACTTATCCGTTCTATTCGACTGCTTCATCGCTAAACTTTGGAACAGGCACATTCTACTATGCTGCTACAGGTGGTTCGCAGAATATTTATCCAACAACTGATCCATACTATATTATCAATGCTTCAAGCCAAGCTACAGTTGTTGCTGCAACTACTGTAACTGCATATCAGGTTAATGCAACAGACGATTTTGCAGTTGCTGGTACTTTGAATCTTGGTGCTGGTGCTTCTACCTTTGCAAGTGGGGCTCCTGTTACAGTTCAAGGAACTGGTACTGTTAATACTGGTGCCGGATCTGTTACTTTCAGCGATGCAGTTACTACGCAAAATGGTTCAAACTTTAATGTAACTGGTACTGGTGCTGTGAATTTCAATGGTACATTAGCTCTCAACGGTACTTTAACTGCTAACGATGGAGGTGCTGGCAACCTTGGTACAGTTACATTTGCAGGTGCTACAACTATCGGCTCAACAGGTGTCCTTAATTTAGGTACTGGTAATAATCTTGTTATTTCGAGCAGCATCGCAAACAATGGCGATGGTACAAATCTTAACTTTGCTTGCGGTTCGAACATTACTTATAACGGTGGTGCTCAAACTATTCTCCCAACTTTGAACCAGGATGGCAAACGTTATGGTAATTTGTTCCTCTCCGGTACTGGACTTAAAACTGGTGGAACTGCATCTTATGGCAACGATATTAACGTTTGCGGTAATTTCTCGCTTGATGGTGGCAATCTTGATATGGCAGCCAATAATGGCACCTTCCGTATGAACACTCCAACAGCTACCGCAACCTACACTAGTATGAACGAAGTTGTTGGTCTATTCTCGCGTGTAACTAATACAACTGCTCAAGCATATACTTTCAACAATACTAACACCATCGTTACTTTGGTTGCCGATGCAGATAACCCAACTTCGATTACATTGAATGTTCGTCCTGGTCAAAATCCATTCGATTATAACTCAACTACTGATGTAAATAGAAAAATCAACCTAAGCTATGCCGGCAATACAGGTGCTTTTGCAATGACTGTTCGTGCTGCTTATCGTGAAGACGAAAGAACAAACTGGACTGCTCCATACACTCAAGCATCACTTCGTATGTATGAAGCATCCAACCAGCCAGCTCGTGAAAAGGTTGGTACTGGCCAAATCCCAACAAGAACTGCTGCAACGGCAGCTTCTCTTGGTTATGTTGAACTTGCTGGTATTGGTAATACCGCAACTGCTAACTTGCCTAACGGCATCGGATTGTTCGCAAGCGGAAACGACATTGTTCTTGCTGCTGGTCCGACTACTTTCTACTCAATTACAGACGGTCGCTGGACAAATCCGAATACTTGGGATGAAGGTACTCGCCCATCTGAAGATGACAATGTTGAAATTCGCCATATGGTTTATGCTGGTATTGCTGGTCCATTTGCAGGAACTCCTGCTACTGGCAACACTACATCTGAAGCAAGCGTTTATGGTACAAATCCAGCCGCAAATTCAATTGTTGTAGCTAACTTAACAAATGCTGCATTTATCCTTGGCAACGAAGATAACGGAGCAACTTATGTATTCAAGACTAAATCAGCTCTCGGAGTTACGCTGCAGAACTTGAATACAAATACAATGCAACCAGCATTTGGAACAGGTATTGCTGCTAAATCGTCGTTTACTACTAATCCTGGATTTAATGGTATCTGGATTACTCCTTATGGTCCAAACCCAGCAGTACTTGAAACTAATGCAATTCAAAATAATGGTACTATTAACAACGAAGGCATTATTGAAATTAATCAATAATTTCTGTTAAATAATTGTTCGTAAAAGCCCGGTGTATCGAAAAAAAACACTCAAAACCTCGAGAAACCGGGCTTTTATAAACTAAAAGAAAAAATGAAAAGAATACTAATACATATTGTTGTAATGATAATATTAGCTACCACACAGATGGCAGCTCAATATGTATTGGATAATTCCGGTGGTAAAATCAACAACAAAGGAACTATCAAAGTTAAAAATGGGCAGGTAAATGCTTTGCCCGATACATTGGGTGGTCGTGTCGAATTTTTGCAGCAACGCGAAGGTTCTCAGCAAGTAGTCCCGAATATCGTTTACAATCAACTTGTGCTAAAAAACAATGCTAAAAAGATTGTTGCCGATTTTAAGGATCAGAACAATCGGACTCGCAATTTGATTGTTTTGGATTCGTTGATAATTGTCGATGGCGCCGATTTTACTACTCGCTGGATTGGACTTCAACCCGAAGACGTTATAGCACGTTCAACTGTTGTCAATCGCGACGCACGCTACGATGGTCCACGCGATTTGCGCTTGAGCAACGATAATGCACCGCAGAACATTTTAGCAAATGGTCAATTTTCACGTCTAAATATTGATAATCCTTTTGGCGTGAATGTAGTCAGCGGTGGGTTTCAGATTACCGAAAAACTAACACTTACTCGCGGCACTCTCAATAATACGGAAGCCGAGAATTTCGCAATGGCAGATTCTACTGAAATCGAACGTTTTACCGGTAGCAGTTTATCAGTCGAGCCAATTTTTGAAGGGCGCGTAGATGTTCGCTATTCGGGTAATGGCTCAATTATTGCAAGCGGTGAGCTTCCATCAAATGCAAATTCATTGCAAAAACTAATTCAAGCAAATTCAGGTGACTTGATTATTGATAAAAATGTTGCAGTAAACGATAGCCTTTACGTCGGTGGCAGAATTTTTTTGCAAGATACACTGACAATTGCATCCACAAAAAATCCTGTCTATAATGAGAACAATCCAAATGCTGAAATTAGCGGAACATTGCGGCTTACTCGTGTCCGTACCGGTGGCGAAAGAATGCTTTTGCACAATCCATTCACTTATGCCATTTTCCCTGACGAAAACTCGGCTAATGGTATAACTGAGTTGATTGCTACTGTTCGTCCAGCAACTTTCCCGATGCAACCTTTGGGCAATACAAAAGTTCGCCGTTTCTTTGAAATTCGTGGGAAGAATTCCTCAGGCGAATTTGTTGATGTCGGAACAAATATGCTTTTCGGTTATGGATGGCGTCGCTCACAAACTGATACTCTTGATGAACAAAACAATTTACAATTTGAGCTCCTAAAATTGCAAAGTTGGTTCGCAAATTCCTGGGTTGATCTGCAAACTTCTGCCGAACCGCAATGGGACACAGCTCGTGGTTGGGCATTTAGTTATGCAACAAACATTAACAATTTAGGTTATTTCGCAATAGGTAGTACTGCGGCTGCACTTTTTCAGATTGCGGGTAAAGTATTCTTAGAAGGTGCTTATCGTTTTGGCTCGATGGCGGACGACCTTCGTCAGCGAGGCTATTTGCCGGTTCCTCCACCTGATATTTATCCGTATAACCTGGACCCGATGAGGCAATTCTACGTTACAACGCAGCTTCCTGATTCAGTAGTTGATTGGGTGGTTGTAGAATTTCGCAAAAGCTTCACTCAACCGGGTATTTTTCGCACTTACCTTGTCAAGCGAGATGGTCGTTTAGTTGATATATACGGTAATGAGGTGATCGCAGTTGCAAATTATAGCCAGACAAACCGATTGGATAGCAGCGATTACTATGTTGCAATTCGCCACAGAAACCATTTGGCAGTAATTACCAAAGAGCAGGTTTCAATTATGCCCGGGGTAACCCGCAGTTTAGATTTTACCTCACCTGATTTAGTAATGGGTGGTGTTTCTTCGCTGAAACGTGTTGATAAAAATCTTGATGGAAGTTTTGTTTATGCCTTGATTGCCGGCGAAATGAACGGCAGTATTTTCGAAAACGGTCGAATTGATGATAGAGATTTTTACTCTATCATCCCTGATGCAAACATTTGGGAATATAATTTATTCAATGGCTATCTTGTCGGCGATATGAATATGGATGGAATTATCACTACACGAGATTTTAACATTAGCTTCAACAATAGAAATAGAGTTTCGGCTATCCCATAATGAAATATATTATATCAATATTAAGTGTTTTCATTTTATCGCTTATTTCACTTCAATCTCAGGTGCTTATAGACGACACACTGGCTGTTGCATCTGTTAGAAATTCATATAAAGCATCTCCAAGCACTTTTGAATTTGATATTTATATGCAGCGAACAAGCGATATCTGGCGGTACTATGCTAATTCTACATTTCAATTTGAATTTGCTAATATGCCAGATTATGATTACACTAATTTGAAACTTGAAATGATACCTCAAACAAGCGAATTGCCCGTTGTACTTCCTGGTGGTCGTCCATATAAAATTTTCACTGGTACTCTGAAAGATAGGATTCAAGTAATTGTTTTGGGTCCCGAAACACTTAATGATGTGCTTCTAATACCACCTGATACGAGTGTGAAAATTGGTCGTTTTCGTCTTTCAACACGGGATGGTTCGCCAATTGAAGAAAAAATTTATTGGAAGCGTCCCACGAATTATTATCAGGCAGTTGCTTTTAAATATCATGATGGAGATCCTATTCCAATAGAGATTTTAGATGTTGAAACAGATGATAACATTGAAATGGGAGATGTTTCTACTTCTCTTGTATCATATAAAGACGACCCCACCAAACCACCTGCAACATCGCTTGATTACTTCTTTGCTCACTACGTCGGAAACTTAAAAGTGGAACTCTGGTTCAAAACCCACTCTGAATACAAAACCAAGGGCTTTATTATCAAGCGTGCAGTGCGTGTTCCTTCGGCAGATATGAATTTGGAAGATATTCCGGACGCTGCCTTTACTGTCACTGTTGCTGATTGGAACGACCCGAAATTTTCCAGTATGCTAACTGGTCTATACAGTTCACCAACGGGCAAAGAATACGGCATAATTACAGATGATATTGAATATCGTGGTGTGGAGTACATTTACAGACTTTATTATCAAGACGAGAACGATAGAATTATCAAACTTGCTACTCGCCTGGTTCCTGTTCCAAATGCTGTTATAGAATTTGCCCAAGCAGACCCAAACCCTTTTGTTTCTGAAACAAAAGTTCGCTATTTTGTCCGCGATGATGTTCGGCTTTCCTGCTACGTTTACGACCGCTCAGGCAAGCAGATAGCAACTTTGCGTGATAATTCTTCGAACGATTTGCTCGAATCGCGCATTACTCCTCGCGGCTGGCACGAAACTTACTTCAAAGCTTCGGAGATTACTTCTCAGGGAAGCTACGACATTGTTTTTATTGCATATCCGATTAACGATCCGGGTGTTGAACTCTCTCGCGCTATTGTTAAAGTACTGTATGTTCGGAATAAATAAACTTAATGAAATCATTTCTTATAATATATTGTCTTTTGCTGATACATTTAAGTATCCTGCATTCTCAAAGTATTATTGTAACCAATCCTCGTCCTATCTACTTCGTTGATGATACAGTTTATTTAAATTTGCAGCCTAATAGTTTCAATTTTGTTGATATTACCGGTTTCGATGATTCCGTAAGTTACTTTTTTGGAAGAATTCCATCGAAAGATGGTTATTTTTTGTTTCGAGTTCCCTATGTGAAATCTAAAAATTTACAAATTGTTGCAAATTTTGAAAATTATTCCAAACCGGTTGTGCTCTGGCACAGAGAAAATGCACATACTTCGGAAATACGTTCAGTTTTTTTTGCAGTACAAGATTTTGCACTTGTTACCGCCAACGCAAATGAGGTGAATTTCTGGGATATTGCAAATCGCCGACTTATTAAAACAATAAATCTGCAACAATTTGGGCAAATTCGTTTCGTTCTGCCGACACCATCAGCGGACACACTTTTTGTTGGTACAGTAAACGGGATTTATATGTTCGATGCTGCTCGCATAGAAAAAAAAGATATTGGGATAGGTCTTTTTTCCGGTAATGTGCGAAGAATTGCCCACCATCCAACAAAAAAAATCATTGCTTTCGGTGCAGATAGTGGATTTGTCGGTGTTTTCGATTATCAGAAGTTTGATTTTGTAAAGACTTATCGGGTTGATTCGTCAGCTGAGGGAAATGAGATTTATAGCATCGCATTCTCTCAAACGGGCGATAGCCTACTCTGCGGTGCATACAACGGTTCGCTCCATCTAATAAATACGGTTACAGACGATATACGTAAGTTCGGCTCGCACGGTCTGGGCAATCAAAATACTGTTGTATTTGATGTTGATTTTGCTGGTGGCGCTCCGTTGGTTTTATCGGCAGCAGCAGACGGAAAAGTGCGTTCGTGGCTGATCCCAGATTTGTCATTGTCCCGCGAAATAGAACTGCATAGTGGGCACGTTCGTTCGGTTGTTGTACCGAAAAACGGGAAGTATTTTGCTTCTGGTTCTTTGGATAGTAATTTGAATTTCGTGGATTTGCTCACAGGTTCGCTTTTCTACCAACATAGATACAATTCGCAGTTCATTTATTCTACAATTTCAAGTAATGGAAAATATCTTGCTGCTTCGGCTCGTGATGGCTCGTTCATTTTATTGCAATTACCTGAAATAACTTCGCAGCAGGACACTATTTCACTGAATTGTGGGTATAAGTTTGCTGTCCATCTGCAAGATATTCAAGCCAAATTCGGTGAAAAGAAAATTGTTGAACTTAAAGTAAGTCACAATTATCAACCGAGTAAAATGCCTCGCAATAGATATTTCTTCGAACTTCACGCCAATTACCCTCACAATTTGCTCTACTGGGATAATGAACTAATACCCGGCAAAATACAGTATAATATGAGTGGCGAGGTGTCTAATGGAGTTTCTGAAAAATTAAATTTTCTTGCCTTAGGTTCGCAAATTGGTAAGTCTATCATTACAATTGATACGATAATTCCAACTAATCCCGATTTTTACTATTTCTTCGGTGAATCATCGATTGTTAAGGTCATCTCTAATTGTTTCTGGGATAGCGACAAAGAAATTCTGGTTTTCGATAAACCTAAGATTAATGCAAAATATTCAAACAATATTCTTACTCTTAATTTGTTTTTAGTAGAAGAAGCAATGTATAAATTGCAAATTTTCGACATAACTGGAAGGCAAATTAGCGAGCAGGAAGATATATATTTACACAGCGGGACTACACAAATTTTACGAAAAATGAATTTGTCCGATGGCATATATTTTGTTAATTTAATTTCTGATAGTGGATTTATTTTAAACACAAGATTTATTACAAATAATTAATGATAAGAAAAAAAATACAATATTTGCTAATTACTCTATTTTCGATTTCATTCTCAAATGCACAAATTCCTGATGGTTACCTGCGAGAATTTTATACTTTGCCTTCGCTGGACACCTTGAAGGTAGAACGCTACTACGGTGATTGGTGGTTTGGAGTGTTCGGCGGACCGAACATTAATTTGTTTTTCGGCGATTTATACAGCAAGATAAATCCACTTATCAAAGACACTTTATATAATCCACAAATTAGTTTCAATTCAACTTTCGGCGGGGGCTTTTATTTTGGTGTAATGGCCGAATATAAGCCCAGAAATGAAAGATTAGCCTATTCGCTTGGCATTTCGTTGCTCGACCGCAAAGCCTTTTCCACTCGAACAAATCAAATGGACGATAGTTTGAGGACCAGGTATGAATATAGATCAGTTCTTGATTATATAATCCTATCGCCGCAAGTAAAGTATTTTTCAGATATTGGCGGTTTGTATTACTACGGTGGACTTGATATCGGATTTAACCTCAGTGCAACAGCAAAGCAAGCAAAGCGTTATATTAATTCTGGAATAATTGATGAATTTGTCCGCGTTCCGGGCATAAAACCTAATGTGCGTCTGGAATTTAATTTAGGTGCGGGTTATGAGTTTCTGCTTGCTGATTATGCAGGCAAAGCACGTTTTATAGGCAATCCATACGTTGCTATCAATGGCGGAACAAAAGCACTATCGCAACTTAATTCTTCATGGAAAACTCTTGGCTTTAAAGTTGGTTTTGCAATAAAATTTGGTAAAGACCACCGAGAATTTGATACACTGCGATTTGATGAAACTTACGTCGAGCCTCCGCAGTTCTTAGCTCAGGTTTCTGTGAGTGGTGTGGAATTTACTGGTTTTCGTTCGCCCGAGCCGCTTGTAGCAGCGTGGTTGGCAATGGTTGAATTGCCTGAAATAATTGAAGAAGTTGCAGAAGTTACTACTCCAATTTTTCAGGAAGAACTTCGCCAACGTGAAATCACTGGGCAGGTTCGTCGCAGGATTATCCCGAATCAGATGGTTGCATTTAGTTTTGATAAGCCAGAAACAACAAATCTAAGCCCACAGATTATAGAATATCTGGACCTGCTCGCCGATTATTTGCGAGCCAATCCAAACTTTGAAATTCGTATTACTGGACACTCCGACAACCAAGGAACATTGCCACAGAACACTCAGCGTGCTGCTACCCGCGCAACTAATGTGCGAAATTATTTGGTTAATCAAAAAGGAATACCGGCAAATCGTGTTCTTGCAACAAGCCGAGGCGCTCTCATCCCTGTTGCTCCGAACGATACTCCTGCTAATCAACGTAAGAATAGGCGTGTCGAAATAATTGTTGTTCCAAGATAAATTAATTGGAGATAATTTTTATGAATGTAGAAAAATTGATTTGTGTAATCGAAGACAATACTCCAATCCGGAAGCTTTATTGTACTTTATTGAAACGTGCTGGTTATGAAACAGTAGATTTTGAAGAAGGCAAGCCCGCAGTTGAGTGGTTATCGGCTAATCTTGTGAAAGCGATTATTATGGATATACTTTTGCCAGATATGAATGGCACTGACCTTTATTATCAAGTGCGGCAAATTGATATTCATTCAGCAACTCCTATTATTGCTATTACTGGATTTGCAACTACTCAGGATAGACAGAAATTCGTTAATATTGGCTTTACGGGTTATATTCCTAAACCGATAAACACAACTACCTTTGTTTCTGATGTTGAAAATATTATTAAACAAAAATAAAAGTTTTGCAATATGGCAAATGATACATCTTTTGATATAGTCGTCAAGCAGGCGGGGCAGAAAAGGAAATCTATCCTGTTCGATTTTCGGCGAACTTATGTTGCTTATATAATTTTGATAATTCTTGTGGCTGCAAGCTTTGCCATAAGGGATTTTGTTAAGCAAAATGTTGAGAGCACTCGCCGTCAGGAATTCGACAAAGCTGTAAGCTCTATCGCTACTCGTATTGAAAACTACCTCGACCGTCAAAAGCAAGTGTTGCAATCTATTCACGGTCTTTATTATCAAAATGTTGAAGTTGTTCGCGACTATTTCGAACTATATGGAACAGTTCCCGCGAAGACCTACTCATCTATTTTGAGCTTATCCTACGTTCCTTATGTTGATGGTAATAATATTGCGAATTTTGTTTTTTCTGCTCGCTCTCAGGGGTATTATGATTATGAGTTGAATCCACCCGGCAACAGAAAATTCTACTATCCAGTTCTACATTGTGTAGATTACAATAAAAACATTCATCGAATTGGGTTCGACTACTCAACTATTCCAGAAATTTCTTCGAGTATAGAACTTGCCCGCGACGACAACCAATTGATAGCTACAAAAGTGTTCCCCATCAGGCAGGATACGATGGGGTTCTGCCTTATTCTACCTATTTATCAGCAAGATGCAGACGTCTCAACCCTAGATAGCCGACGTTCGAAATATTATGCTTCGCTTGTAATGGAAATAGACGTTAAAAACTTTTTCAAAACAGCTCTCAAAGGTGAAAAAGACGATTTTTTCCCAACGGATACATCAGTTATTTTCAAGTATTATCAAATTGATGATAATAAGCAGGAAGAAATTTTTGCTTCCGACAATGCTAAATTGCTTAAAACTGGCTTCAAGCCAATATTAACCGACGAAGTGAAACTCAACGTAGGGAATAAGCAGTTCGTTGGTCATTTCTATACTATTCCGAATTATGGCGGGAAGTTACAAGAATATTTGCCTGAACTATCATTTGCAGCGTCATTTTTGCTTAGCTTCTTCCTGTTTGGTTTCATTATCTCGGTTCTTACAAGCCGTGCCCGAGCCGAAGATATTGCAGAACGAATTACGCGTTCGCAACGCAGAATTCTGGAAGCAACGAAAGACGTTATCGGCGTTATTGATTTTCAGGGGAAATGGAAAACTATCAACCCCGCTGTGCAAGGTATGTTCGGCTACTCGATTACAGAATTTCTAGCTTTGAATTTCGCCGACTTGTTTATGCAAGAAAAAGATTTTAATCAACTAATAAACATTATTAATAATTCCCAAGATGAACACACCGAAAAAGCAGACTTCCAGATGAAAAACCGTTCTGGCGAACTTGTTTGGGTAAGCTGGAACCTGACAACATCTAAATCTGATGGCTTTGTCTATGCAATTGGCCGTGATGTAACGCTCGAAAAACTTGCCGAACAAGAAGCAGAAATCAAACGCAAGCAAATCGAAATTGCTGAGCAATACGCTCTCGAAGCAAGCCACGCTAAATCGTTCTTTATGATTAAGCTCAGCCACCAGCTTCGTAACTCACTTACCGGTATTATCGGTTACCTGCAACTTCTCTCGAACAAATTCTATGAAACAGAAGATGAAATGATGTCTTACCTGCAATATGCAGAGCAAAGCTCGGAGGAAATATTCACGTTTGTTTCTGATATTGTCGATGCTGCTCTGGACCAGGGCGAATCCTCGCTCGATAGATTCGTTACAACCAAAATAGAGCCAGCTCTATACAATGCTCTGGAAGTCTATAAAAAGCAAGATAGAAAAGAAAAAATATTCCTTAATATTGATACATCGGAAACAACTTCAACTGCTGTGGTTAGCCCGTCTCTTCTTGAAAAATCGCTGGTATTAATATATGATGCTTTAACTACTGATATGGATAATGTTTCGTTTGATGTAGTTGTGCAGGAAAATACTTACGACGGTGCCGTCGAACTTCAAATCCTTGGACCCGGCAATAGAGATATTGCTGAATTAATCAAAATTTACAGAGACAATCAGAATAATATTATAAATGTGATAGGCTTGGACAAGCAAGATGTAATTCTGAACTTTGCTAAAGCATCATCTATAATTCGTCGGATGAATGGTGCAATGAGTGTCGAAACTTTTGGCGGCGAAGAGGGCAACTTAGTAATGCTCACTCTTCCAATGGTTAAGCGAACATAGGGGAGTGAGCTTTATAAATATTTGGGGCTGTATCTACAGCCCATTTTTTATAAAATGATAACATCTCTTCCTTTTTCTCAAATCAGTTAGTTTTAATGCATATTAAATTATTGAAAAATCATACGGTCATTCATATTAAAGAATAGAATAAATTTTACGATAATCAGTCTAAGAATTATACGATATTAAGAAAATTTATCGTAAGGGTTATTGATTTATATTTCTACAAAAGGCTTCTTTATGAGAACAATAATAGTCTTGCTTGTAGCAATTTTGGCTTATAATCAATTGCATTCAGGTTGGATAGTCCAACAAAGCAACACAACAGAAGAGCTGAGAGATGTGTTCTTTTTAGATTCAACTATGGGTTGGGCTGTCGGAAATGCTGGTGTAATCCGTAAAACAACGGACGGAGGAGCAAGTTGGATTTCGCAGGCAAGTGGGACAAGCAACACACTTTTCAGTGTTTGTTTCGCAAATGATCAAGTAGGTTGGGTTGTGGGTCAGAATGGCACAATCCGCAAAACAACGGACGGAGGAGCAAGTTGGATTTCGCAGGCAAGTGGGACAAGCAACACACTTTTCAGTGTTTGTTTCGTAAATGATCAAGTAGGTTGGGTTGTGGGTCAAGGTGGCACAATTCGTAAAACAACTAATGGTGGAAGCAGTTGGGTTTCGCAGACAAGCTATGTTAATCTAATCCTTCTAAGTGTTCATTTCGTTGATGCTAATTTCGGTTGTGTCGTCGGGCAAAATGGAACAATATTATTGACTTATGATGGTGGAACAAACTGGTTCAGCCAATCAATAGGTGGGACCTTGCCACTTTATAGCGTTCATTTTGTAAACTACAACTATGGATGGGCAGTCGGTGGTGGTGGTGTAATATATAAAACTACTACTGGGGGCACTTATTGGTTCCAACAAACTTCGAATACAAGCAATTGGCTTTATGGAGTTCATTTTCTTGATATAAACAGAGGTTGGGCAGTTGGTGATGGAGGAATAATTCTTGCAACAACAAATGGAGGTTCGCAATGGTTTGCCCAAAATGTGAACTTGCAGCAAGCGATAAATTTTAATAGTGTTAAATTTGTTTCCCCGCAAAAAGGTTGGGTAGTTGGAGCCAGTGGCAGAATTCTTGCACAATATACTTTATCGCCACCTACTTTAATTTCACCCATTGATGGAGCAACAAATGTTTCTCTTTTACCTCAATTTATCTGGTCAAATGATCCTTATGCAGCTTATTATAGGATTCAAGTCTCTAAATTTAGTAACTTTTCTATTCTGGCGTTTAACGACACTGCTAATAACTCATCGAAAACTATTCTCCTACAATCAAAACTGGATACTAATACATTGTATTATTGGCGTGTGAAATCTTACGATTTGAGTGGTGATTCCTCTTTGTGGGCTGGTGTTAGAACATTTACTACCGAACCCATTTTGCTCCCGCCTGATTTAGTCTCGCCTGCAAATAATTCTACTTTGCTTTCGAATACTGTCAATTTCGTTTGGAATACTTCAACTAATGCTGAAAATTATATTATTGAGATTTCCACTGATAGTTTATTCTCAACTGTTTTAATAAATTATACCACTAATTCAACAAACTATTCGATAAATACTCTTTCATTTGCAACAACATATTATTGGCGAGTGCGAAGTGCCAATCTGTCTCAGATAAGTGCCTGGTCTGCTAAGAGAAAGTTTTCAACGCCTGTGCAGCAACTTTATCAAATCGAAGGTACAATAAAATATGCAAATACTGCTCAAACTCCTATGGACAACTGCGTGGTTCGCTTGTTAAATTCATCAGGGCAGCAAATTACACAAACCACCACAAATTCTCTTGGCTACTTTATATTTACAGGTTTGTCAAATGGGAACTATTCATTAGATATTACAACAACAAAAAATTGGGGAGGTGTTAGTATAGTCGATGTTAACTTAATCCGGTTACATCTTAATAATGTGCAATCGTCGTTTACACCACTGACTGGTGTCAGATTAATTGCTGCTGATATAAACGTAAACAATCAAGTTAATATAGTCGATGCAAATCAAATAAGAAGGCGATTGAATAATTTGCAGCCATATACTTGGACCGCTCCTAATTATGTTTTCTATCCTACTAGTGTTGAAATAAATGGTGCAAATGTTACTCTCAGTATTCAGTCGCTTTGCTCTGGTGATATTAATGGGAGCTACACTCCATAAATAATTGAGATATGTTCAACTAATAATAAATTTCAACTATGAAAAAAATTGTAATACCTCTGCTGATATTATTTTACTTGATGCCGGCAAATCTGTTCTCGCAGAATACAATTACTCTTACAATTGGAACAATTCAAGCGGCGCCGGGGCAATTAATTTCAATTCCAATAAGTATTAGTGGTGCTAATGGTACAAATGCCATTGGTGTGGGACAATTTTATATTTTTCATACCAGCGGTATTACTAAAACAGGCGCAAATGTCGGTTTTTCGTATGGTTCATTAACAAATCCTAACGAGTGGCAGGGTAATTTGGAGTACGATCCAACTATCATTAGCAACACCTGGATGGTTTCAAATTTCAACGATGTTAGTTTTCCAAACGGTTATGTTTTGTTCTACATCAATGTTTATTACAATAGCACAGGTACAGTCCCTCTAACCTGGGGAACATCTGGGCTAACGGAGACCCTAGTTGATAATAATTTTGGCACATTGTATGGTTCTGTTAATTTAAATTTTATCAATGGTGCAATTATTCCAGCTCCTCCACAACCAGGTGTTCCAAATTTGCTGTCTCCAGCAAACAATGCAAGCGGTGTATCGATATCACCGACATTAGAATGGCAGGCTTCATCGAATGCGACAAGTTATCAGGTGCAGGTGTCAGCAAGCAATACGTTTAGCACAACATTGATAGATGAACAAACAACAGGGACAAGCCGGCAGTTGAGCAATTTATCGTATAGCACGACGTATTATTGGCGAGTGAGAGCATCAAATTCGAGTGGCACATCAGCTTGGTCTTCGGTGTGGAGTTTTACAACGCAGCAAGCACCGCTATCGGTGCCGGTGTTATTGTCTCCAGCGAACAATGCAAGCGGTGTATCGATATCACCGACATTAGAATGGCAGGCTTCATCGAATGCGACAAGTTATCAGGTGCAGGTGTCAGCAAGCAATACGTTTAGCACAACATTGATAGATGAACAAACAACAGGGACAAGCCGGCAGTTGAGCAATTTATCGTATAGCACGACGTATTATTGGCGAGTGAGAGCATCAAATTCGAATGGCACATCAGCTTGGTCTTCGGTGTGGAGTTTTACAACCCTTTCAATTCCGCTTCCGGATAATTGGAATTATACTAATAATACGGGCAATTATGCAGTTATTGGATTAAACCCAAACGGAGTATATAAAATTGACGATAGGAACATTTCAAATGGAGATGCTATTGGTGTGTTTTGTCTTGATGAAAGCGTTGAGAAATGTGCCGGATATATGATATGGAATGGACAAAACTTTGGTATAGTTGTTTGGGGAGATGATGATTATACGCAAAATACAAAAGAGGGTTTTTCTTCGGGCGAAACATATATTATTAAAGTCTGGGACGCTCAAACATTATCCGAACACTACGCCGATTTCAATATTACATCAGGTTTGAGCACTTACCAACCGAACGGTATCACTTTGATTGATACCATTCGTGCAATAGTAAAAATAACGCACAATATTTCCTTAAATACTGGATGGAATATGATTTCTAGTTATGTTTTACCTGATTTATTAAACATTTCATACTTAATGTCCCCTATATCTCAAAAATTGCAGATAATGAGAAATAACTATGGACTTGTTTATTCTCCGCCATTTTCATCATCACTTAGCCAGTGGAATAGATTTCACGCTTATCAGCTTCGTCTGTCCAGCCAGGCAACATTGCCAATATATGGAATTAAGATTACCCCCCAGGCTTTGCCAATATTTTTATCTACGAATTGGTATTGGTTGCCTTACCCAAGGACTTCTTCGATGTCATTGACATCTGCATTATCAAGCATATTAAATAAAATATTGCAGGTGAAGTCCATCTATGGGCAAGTATATCATCCGCCATTTTTCAATACTTTGCAAACATTAGAGCCAGGAAAAGGATATATGATAAAAATGATACAAGGTGCAAGATTAGTATATCCAGCTAATTCAGCAACTAAAACAGTTACATCAAAGAACAGTTTTATTGAGCCATCCGTATTTATCCGAAAAAATCATATCACAGGTAAAACCGCAGTAATTCCGATGGAAATTTCAAATATTCAAGATGGCGACGAAGTAGGCATTTTCACTCGCGATGGCTTGCTTGTAGGTTCAAGTGTATGGCAGGAAGGATCGCGTGGTGTGGTCGTTTGGGGCAACGATGATTTTACACCAGAAAAAGATGGTGCTTACGAAGGCGAGGAACTTATTGTAAAGGTATGGAGCCGTAAAGATCAGGCAATAGGCAGTCTTCAAATTGCAGAAACACGTAATTTATCAGTTGGAGAACTACAACAAACTCTTAGATACGAAACAGATGCAATTCTTATGCTCAAAGGTGTTGTGGAATATGAAACTACTTCTCTGACAATCACTCCACAACCAGCAACGGAAGAACTGTTTATTTCATACGGTGAACTTTCAGGCGGGACCGTAGAAATTGAACTCTACAACCAAAACGGAGGTTTGCTTGTTCGCCAGGTTCACAATTCACCAGACAGCGTAATTAAACTTGATATAAGTAGCATTCCGAGCGGTGTGTATTTTGTTGTTCTTCGCAATGGTTCTTTCCTTGCGAACAAAAGGGTTGTTGTCGTCAGGTGATTTATAATTTAAGTAATTCGGCAGGCTGCACTTTTTGCGTGTAGCTTTTTTTTTTGAAAGTGGTAAATCTTTTCTTTTTTATTTTTTTAGTAATCTATTATCAATTATTCTTTTTTATTTCAATTTTTTAATCTATTAATTTTCGGTAACTTTGTAAATATTTTTTGTGAATTTTTATTGACTTGGTGATTTATGAAAGATATTAAAATCAAACCCGCGAGTAAAACACATAATGTAACTTACGCAATTCGTGATATTATCGTTCTGGCAGAAGAAGTAAAGAAAAGTGGCAAGGAATTGCTTTATCTGAATATTGGCGACCCAAACGTTTATGATTTTGTTACGCCAAAGCACGTTATCGAAGCTACTTACAAAGCAATGCTCGAAAACAAAAACGGCTATGCTCCATCGAGCGGTATCAAACCTGCTATTGACGCTATTGTTCGCGATGCTGAACGCAAAGGAATTAAAAACATTTTAGATGTTTTCATTACAACAGGTGCAAGCGAAGCAATTGAAATTTGTTTGACTGCATTGCTCAACCCCGGCGAAAATTTCCTTATGCCGACTCCCGGCTATCCGCTATACACAGCAGTCCAAAGTAAGCTTGAACTTGTTTCCAATCCCTACTATCTTGACGAAGAAAACGGCTGGCAACCCGATATTGAAGATATTAAATCAAAGATTAATGATAAAACTCGTGCTATCGTTCTTATTAATCCGAACAATCCAACAGGTTCGGTTTGCAAGAAAGAAACATTACTAAAAATTATTGATTTAGCTTTGGAACACAATTTGGTTATCATAGCTGATGAAATCTATGATAAATTAATATTTGGGGAAAAAGAATTTATTTCGATAGCATCTCTTAATCAAGAGGTTTCTTGCATTACATTCTCGGGATTATCCAAAAATTATATTGCTCCTGGTTTTCGTTTAGGTTGGGGCGTTGTCAGTGGCAACCGTTCAGTTCTGAGCGATTATATTGATGCTATCAATAAGCTACTTCGTGCACGTGTTTCGGCTAACCACCCCGAGCAACACTCAATCATTGCGGCTTTGGACGGCGACCAGTCCCATCTTACCGATGTAAATAACCGACTGAAAAATAGGCTCGAAATCACAATGAACAAACTTGCTACTATTCCAGGTATTTCGCTTGTTCGTCCTGATGGTGCCTTCTATGCTTTCCCGTCAATTGAAGTTGAAGATGATAACGATTTCTGTAAAGAATTGCTCAAAGAAACAGGTGTTGTAGTTGTTCCGGGAAGTGGGTTTGGCCAGAAACCTGGTTCGCATCACTTCCGAATTGTTATTCTGCCACCCGAAGAAATTCTGAACAAAGCATTTGATCGCATTGCAGAATTTTATGCAAAATATAAAGTATTATAAGTTTGATTTAAATTGAGGCATTTTTGAAAATTTTGCAACTTGCACCTCGTTTTCCGTTTCCTTTGGATGACGGTGGGAAAATAGGCATAGCTAATATATTTATCAATTTGAGCCGTTTGGGATGCGAGGTGCATTTGTTCGCTTTCGAAGATGTCAAAATTAGCGATAATGCCTTAGACGAAGCAAAACAATACGGGAAAGTTACTATTTATCCGCATATTCCTAAAAATTCATTGTTTGGAGCATTTCTTGCATTTATAACTAACTCTTCACTGTATTTAAACAAGCATTATTCGGCAAAAGTACTGGAATATTTATCTGCTCTTTGCGAACAAGAGCGCTACGACGTTATCCATTGCGACCACACAGCAATGGCAAGACTTGGGATTGTCCTTGGTCGCAAATTTGGAATACCCGTTGGGCTCCGTCTTCATAACATTGAATTTATGATATGGCAGCGCTATGCTGAAAATCTTAACGATACAAATCCCAAAAAATTGTTCATTAGACAACAAGCAGAAGCACTCAAAAAAGCAGAAATCGAAATTATGTCTGCGGTAGATGCTTGCTTTGCCATTACTGAAAACGAAGCAGAATTAGCTCGCCAGCTTTCGCCCAATGCAAATATTTTGTGTGTTCCCGTTGGTGTCGATTGCGAAAAATTTAAATACGCTGATATGAGCAATCGCGAAAGCAAAACGCTTGCTATCGCAACCACTTATAAGTGGCAGCCTAATGTAGATGGTTTGGTCTGGTTCATCGAAAATGTTATGCCAAAGCTCAAAAATGAATTATCTGGTGTTAAACTAAATCTCTACGGAAAAGGTTTACCCGAAAAACTTCGAAACTATGCTCGCCTGGGTGTTTGTCCAATAGGCTATGTCGAGGATATTGTCCCTTGTTTGCAAAAAGCAACTCTATATATTGCACCGTTGTTTGTTGGGGCAGGTGTTCGTGTCAAAATTCTGGAAGCGATGGCAACAGGTTTGCCTGTTGTTGCAACAGATATTGCTGCACAAGGCATTTCTGCCGGGAAGGCACAAGGACTTGTGCGTGCAAATTCTGCCGAAGATACAACCAATAGCATTTTGGCTTTGCTCCGAAATAAGCAAATGCTCTCTATTCTTGGCAAGTCTGCCGCTGATTATATACGTGCAAATTATAGTTGGAAAACAAACGTTAAAATTATTCTCGAAGAATATCAAAAACTCATCTTTTTAAACGTCTAAATCTGACATAAATAATAATTTGATTATTTCTTAAGATTTACTTAATTTATCGAATATTATTAGTATTTTTCGAGCATAAAGATGGAAACAATTCAACTTATTGGGTATCAGACAAGTTCAGGTGAATATAAAAAGCTTCCTTTATATTTGATGAGTGTTTCGGCAGGAACTCCGACACCAGTCGACCAGACAATCGAAAGCGAAATTGATCTTAATGAATTTCTTGTTCAGCATCCTGCTGCAACATTTTTCGCTCGCGTTAATGGTGAGTCGCTTCGCCATTTCGGTATTTGTGATGGCGATATTTTAATTGTAGATACCGTTATCGAGCCAACCGACGGAAAACTTGTTCTATCCTCTATCAGCGGCGAACTAACAATTAAAGTTTTTCGTAAATTTGGCGATGTTCCATATTTGCAATCAGCTGATAATCAATTTCTTCCTCTAAAAATAGATGGTTACGTCGAATTTATATTGCTCGGAGTTGTTACAAAAATTATTCATTCTCTATAATTCGGCATAGTAATTGATTATTCGGAGATATTGTTTTGTTATTATTTGGATAAATGAATTATTATGCGAGCAAAAAAATTACCGGAAATAAAAGAAAAATTCTATTACGAAGCTCCTGTTCTGCCGGCGCAGTTTAAAGCCGGTGGCAAACCAGTTGTTGCAGAAAAAATTAATTCACTTGATTTAGTTCGCTTGCTTCTTCCAAGTAAAGGAAATTATTATATGGTGCAAGTTTCTGGCGAAAGTATGATAGAGGAGAACATTTTCGATGGCGATATTCTGATTGTTGAAAAAAACAACTACCCAAAAGATGGTGATATTGTTATAGCTTCGCTAAACGGCGAAATGCTTGTGAAAATTTTTCGCTTGATTAATGGGAAAGTGTATTTGTTTTCGGCTAACAAAAGATTCTTCCCTATAGAGATATTTCCAGATTGGCAGTTCGAGATTCTTGGTATAGTACGCCATTGCATTCATAATATGGTGTAGCAATGAATATTTCAGAAGATACTCGGCGTGTGATTGATTTTCTCGAAGCTTATTCTGAATCGGGGCTTCGAAAAAAGAATGATTTAGAAGTGCTTCTGGAAATTTCTGCAAGCCGTGGCGACTTTGCTTTTGCTAATAAGCTTATTTTCACAGGAAAAAGCGTTTTCCAATTATACAAGACTTCCAAAAAATCTATAGGCAATAGTGCCGATTCTATAAAAACTCAGTTTATTTCTTCAATCGAAGAATTGCGGCATCTTCTGCGTACTGCCGTAGATGATGCCGACGAACAAATCAAAAAGCGTTTCGACGAAACTTATTTCGTAGATACCAATGGGGCAGTGGCAAATTTAATTGATTTGTCGCACGATTTGTCCATTCTCAAAGACCTGCAAACTGATAGGAATCAATCAATTAAGCAGCAAGGCAATGACTTGTAGCGAATTCAAAATGCAATTTGCCGGACGGGTAATTTTAGCTTTTGTTACTGACGAAGTAACCCATCTTTTTAAATTCGAAGCACGCTACATTACTTTTTTTATGAAGCGATTCATTGACGAAAAACTTCCAATGTGGCGGCATATGTATTTTTATGAAGTCGATAATCTTAACGTAGAAGTAACAGAGAACGGTAAAATTTGCAAGTTCGAGGATAAAGCCAAATTCCTCTATCTCTGGGCAAAACGTTTAGACCAAACGAGTGGTGTCTGCGTTATACGTAGCACTTTTCTGCCGCCCGATATGTCCTTGCTCGAAGGAAAACGTGCAAAAATGTTTACTTTAAGGTTCAATAATGATTAATCTTTCAAAATTTGAGTTTTCTTCTTCAAAAATTGCAATACTGCGTAAACAATAATTGCCGAAATTGTCAAAAAGAACCATATATCAAAATGATCGAACGCCTTAACTCTTCCGTATTCCTGAATAAAATTAAAAATAAACACAATCAAAACAACAGCAACAAATCCATCTTTTTCTTTTCGTAATACTTTTTTAATTCTAAATTTAGTGTCGGGAGGCATCCAATTCCGTAAATTTGGAACAAAAGCTGGTACCTTCGATGCCCAATTAATGTAATCATCACCAAATTTTGTGCGCAAAAACATCTCTTCTGCAAACATTATTCTTTCATAATACAACCAGAAACCTAAAATAAAAACAACCACGAACCAAACACTGTTACTGAGCATTGCCAGTCCGAGCCACATAAAGAAATTTCCAAGATATAGTGGATGACGAACAAGTGAATAAGAACCTGTGGTGTTCAGCCGGTCGGCAACCTGCTCTTTTGTGTTTCTTCCAGATGTCCGGTCGGGTGTATGTCCAACAGTATATACACGAATTGCAAAGCCTACCATACTTACTGCAAAGCAAGATAGTATATACAAATCGCTTAATCCTGTAAGGTTCGGCCTTGAATATATTTTGTTGAAGATGAAAATACCCAAAGCTGTTAAAAAAGCTACTAACGGAAGCATACTCCTATATCGGAAAAGAAAATTCCCGTGACGATTAAATTCTTCAATTAAAGGCATATTATTGCTGAGCAAAATAATACATATATTAAAATATGAATAAAACAAAATATATAAAAGCAAAATTACACTATTTCAATAATCATAGCGTTTGCCTCTCCTCCACCAATGCAAAGCGAGGCAATACCAAGCTTTTTATTGTTTCTCCGAAGTGCATAAATAAGTGTTGTAAGAATTCTCGCACCCGATGCCCCTATTGGATGACCAAGAGATACAGCTCCACCGCTAATGTTTATTTTTTCTATCGGGATATTCAAAGATTTTATTGCATATAGCGGAACAACAGCAAAAGCTTCGTTTATTTCGAACAAGTCAATGTCGTTTATATCAAGATTTGCCTTTTTTATCGCTTTTTTAATTGCAGAGGCTGGGGCAGTGGTAAACCACTCGGGTGCATCAGAAAAAGAAACGTGAGCAATGATTTTTGCCAGAGGCTTCAAATTATTACTACGGACATATGTTTCTGATGCGACTACCAATGCTGCAGCTCCGTCGTCAATTGAGGAAGCATTTGCAGCTGTTATTGTGCCATCTTTTTTGAATACAGGTTTTAATTGAGGTATTTTATCGAATTTTACTTTTTCTGGCTCTTCATCTTTGTTTATTGTAACCAATTCTTTTCCAATACTTGCTTTGATTGGTATAATTTCGTCTGCAAAATAGTCATTTGCTTGGGCTTCAAGTGCTCGCTTGTAGCTTAATATTGCGTATTCATCTTGTTCCTGACGTGAGATATTGTATTCTTCGGCACACTTTTCAGCCAGTAATCCCATATGCGATTGGCTATAAATATCCCAAAGTCCGTCATAAATCATCATATCAATGAGTTCAGAGTTTCCCATTTTATAGCCCGAACGAGCCTTTTGCAAAAAGTATGGTGCATTGGACATAGATTCTTGCCCACCAGCCACAATTACATCGGCATCACCGCAACGGATTGCCTGTTCGGCAAGCATTACAGATTTTAGCCCGCTACCACAGACCTTATTGATTGTCATACACTCGACCGAATAAGGCAAATTTGCAAAAATTGCTGCTTGCCGGGCTGGTGCCTGACCAACTCCACCAATAAGCACATTCCCCATTATCACTTCGTTGATATCTTCTTTCCGTACAGCCGATTGCTCTATTGCTACTTTGATTGCTTCAGCACCCAGCTGAGGAGCTGTCGAGTTTGATAATGCACCCATAAATGCGCCTATTGGAGTTCTTTTGGCTGAAAGAATATATGCCGTCATTTTTCTATTATCCTCAAATTTTATAAAATAATTAATTAAAACGAAAAATACTAATTAATATTAGATTACTGAAATATAATTATTTAATAAAAATTAAAAAATTAAAATAAAATTATAATTAATTAATTTTCAGATTTTTTGACATAAATAACTTATTTTAGTGTATATCTTATTGATATTTTTTGCATAATTTATTAATTTTGATAAACTTATATTTGTGGCGAAGAAGATGGAAAATATTATTGAAAAAATCATTAAAGAGGATTTTTTAGATATCCTTCCTTTTCAAATTGCGTTAATGGATAAAAATTATAAGGTTGTCTGGGCGAATTCTCATTTCAAAAAATTTTACGGGGACGACAACATAAACAAAACTTGCTACTCTATTTGCAAGAAAAATCAGTTCCCATGCCCATATTGCAAGGTGCCGGAAGTAGTGCGCGGTGGCGAACCAATGGTTGCATACGAAGTTTTGACTGATGCGCTCGGAAGAAAATTTAACTATTCCGTCTTCTTTGTTCCCGTCAAAGACGAAAGCGGTGAAATATCATATATTCTCGAAATATCAACTGAGCAAAAGGATTTAGGTTGGCAAAAGGAATATAATTTATTGTTCGATTTAGTCCCTTGCTATATAACAATAATTGACAGAAATTTCAATATTATTCGAGCAAATGATAAGTTTCGCGAAACTTTTGGCGATAGCCGAAACAAAACTTGTTTCGAAGCATACAAAAAACGCCGTACCGAATGTCCGAGCTGTCCCGCTGTTATGACTTTCGAAGATGCTCAGTCACACACTTCTACTCAAATTGGTTTCAGCTCTAGTGGCGATAAAACATATTACCTTGTTACTACTGCTCCAATTACTTCCGACGAAAAAGGCATTTCGCTTGTGATGGAAATTGCTTTGGATATTACTGAAATTAATAATTTGCAAGAGCAACTTAAAACTGCTCACGATTTCTATAATTCTGTTATTCAGCATTCCTCGGAAGGAATAATTGCTTTCGATGCCAAAGGAAAAATTCAGATTATTAACAATGCTTTTCGTAGAATTCTGAACTGGCGGGAAACAAAGAAACCAAGCGTTAACTTAATTAACAGAATTCTTCCCGAAGAATTTTTCCGCTATACCGAGGGAGAAGAAATGCTAATGAAACCTCGCGAAATTGAAATTTTGAATATTGATGGCGCAAAAGTGCCCGTGCGATTTTGGGCAATTGAACTGCACGACAAGAAAAATCCACTCGGAAGAGTTGCTTTTATGCAAGATTTGCGCCCTCTTAAAGAAGCTGCTTACGAAAAAGATCTTGTCCAGCAAGATGTTCGAGATGATATTTTCAGTTCGCTTGGCAAAGCTCTGGATATTTTGCAGGATGTTATTGAATCGGAATTCAAAAGGCTTGAGGATAAAATTGCAAACAAGGACGAAAATGGAATTAATGAATGCCTTGCGCTACTTAAATTTAAGTTCGAACATACTCGTAGAGTGAAAGATGCCTTTGTCGAATTTTCTAAACGCCATAAAGTTCAAAAAGAGAAAATAAACGTAAATAATCTTTTAGATGAAATATACAATGATTTCAACGAAGCTGCTGTGCTTCACCACCTTGATTTCTTTGTTGAAAAGTCAAAAGATAATTTGTTCGTTGAATGCAATCCGAAAGGAGTTAAAGCTTGCATTGATATTATGATACTCAATTCGTTGAATGCACTTTCCAAAGTAGACAACGATGGATATATTAAATTAAAAGCATATCAGGATTTAGGCACTGTAGTTATCGAAGTGCAGCACAATGCCTGCCGCAAAAGTATTGCTCCGCCAGCGAGCGTTATTAAGGAAGATTGCTTCGGGGTCAGCACAGCCGAATCAATATTGAAAGAAAATTACGGGGTTATTGACATTATTTCACGAAGCGGGGTTTGCACCTTTAAGATTAAGCTTCCGAAATAACTTTAAAGCCATCTATATAATTCAGAATAAAGTGAATAACCATATTTCGAAAAATTCTCGAAATATGCAGAAAACCACTGAAAAAGATTCACTCCACTTTGTTGGGAATTAATAATATCAATCGGCGAACTAATTCCGCCAGTGCGAATGACATAAAACTCTTTTCTTAAATTTTTCCCACTTATGTATTTCGCAGCGTATTTGCTCTTTTCGAAGGAATTTTCTTTTAGCAGTTTCCCACTTAATCCACCGCCAAAAGTTGCAGTAAAATAATCATAATTTTTAATGTCTTTGCTGCTTACAAATTGCCTATAATAATCATATTTTGTAGATGTGTTGCCTATATTTATCCCATCATATCCGAGTTCGACAAGCAAATCAATCATAGACGGGATTGCTTCTATTTCAATATCATTCGAAAATTTAACAATAACAGGTAAGTTGCGTTTGCGTTTTTTCAGATACTTTTCTGAAATAAACACTAATCTATTTGAAATATCTCTATCAATAATATTATGTGTTGTGCTATGATGAGATACATTTGGACAACTTTCGTTTAGTTCGATAAAATCGACCCCAGCTCTATCGTATAGCTCAAATCCTTCAAGTATTCCAGTAAGAATTTCATTTGCATTCGCACCCGTATCGGCAGCAATCGATGCTCCAATGGGGCAGCCTTTCTGCTTCTGCACCTGCGATAACCTTTTGGCAACAGCCGAGTGCCCTTCGTTTGGGAGCCCCATCCAATTCGAAGCGCTTTCTGTTTCTGCATACGGAACAAATGGGTGCAATATCCCATTTGTTATGTTTCCCGAGCGTGGTTTACTTGTTGTTGTGCCGGCAAGAAAAGCTCCCGCACCTTGCTTATAGACAGTGTCATAGCCAACACCTTTTTTGAACACACCTGCCGCATTGAAAATTGGCGAGCGAAACTCAATATTCCATAGCATTTGTTTTAAATGCTCGGGCGGCAAAGTTTGCTCGAAATTCAAATTAGTTTCGAATGCTTTTAGAAATAATTTGCGAGAATATGAATAAAGAAAAATCGGCACAGCCGAAGGAAGTTTCAAAATTTGCTTTCTTATTATTTTATCAAAGCGAGCTGCAAATTCAATGAAATTCAATTTTTTGCTCCATTATAGTTCCTTACGAAGTCGGGCAACCGAGATTTTAAGTTGCTCACGATATTTTGCAACGGTGCGGCGAGCAACGTTGTAGCCACGTTCTTTAAGCAAATCGCTGATTTTGTCGTCGCTGTAAGGCTTATCTTTGGGTTCTTGGTCAATGATTTTTCTGATTTCTTCTTTAATAACAGTAGTGGAAACTTCTTCTCCTTCGTCGTTTGGCAAAGATTCTGAGAAGAAAAACTTCAATTCAAAAGTGCCAAATTGAGTTTGCACATATTTACCGTTTACTATTCTGCAGACTGTGGAAATATCCAGTCCCGTAGATTCTGCAACGTCTTTGTAAATCAATGGTTTTAGTGCAGAAATGCCGTAATCGAAGAATTCTCTTTGGTGGTGTGCAATTGCTGTCATCACTTTCAGCATAGTTGCTTTTCTCTGGCGTATTGCCTGAATTAAAAACTTTGCGTCTTCATACTTGGAGCGTATCCACTCACGCGTTTCTTTGTTTACTTTTTGTGATTTTACCTCTCTTCGAAGTCTTTCGTAAGCAGACGATAGACGAATTTGCGGCATATTCCCATCATTTACGATGATTGTTAGTTCGCCGTTGTCGTCTTTGACAACAATAAAATCAGGAATTACTGTGTTCATCTCAACTACGTTGTCGCCACCGCCGGGTTTTGGGTTAAGCCGTTTGATGATGTCGAGCGCTGCTTTTAGTTGCTCTTCTGTTATGTCGAATTGCTTAATCAAAACGTGATAATGTTTCTTGGCAAAAGCATCATACCCATCGCGCAAAATGTCTATGGCAAGTTTTTGTGCATCGTTCGGAGTCTGAATATGCTCTAATTGTGATAATAAGCATTCCTGAATTGTGCGAGAGCCAATCCCTGGTGGATCTAATGATTGGATGATCTTTAAAATTCTTTCGGCTTGTGCTATATTTACTTGATTTAGAATTTTTTCGCCATTATTTTCATTTTTCTTTTGCAAGAACTTTTTGTAAAGTTCCATTTTGGGTATGTTTTGAGCGATATCGGGATGCTCGTTGATGACATTCGAGAGCAATTGGGCGGCTTCTTCGCCAAGAGCATACATTCGGGCGGGGTTTTGCTTGTAGAAATCTATCGGTTTGTTGTTCTTTCGCTCAAATTCGCGTTTTTGAATTTCAAAATTATGATTAGCGATAAATGAATTTGTTTCATCGACAATTTCTTGAAGTTCACGACGTAAATAGCCATCGTCATCTATATTTCCCAAGATGTGCGAACCCAGCAATAATTCTTCTCCTGTTAAGTTATGAACACGCAATTGCTGGAACAAATCTTCCACAATTGAGGTTGGAGCATTTATTTGGTATGGTTCATAGTTTTCGTATTCATCGTAATCATCGCTTGATTTCCGGGAAACTTCGCTTCCGTCCTGCCAAATGGCTTCGTAATATTCAAATGGGTCGCGTTCATCAATTATCAACTCTTTTTCTTCTGCTTCAAATTCACCATTGCTATCGATATTTTCAAAGTCATTGCTGGGAATAGGCTCTTCAATTATTGTATCGTTGAAATTTTCCTGTTCGCTTGGGAATAGACCTATTTCTTCGGCATCTAATAAATCGTCTAATTCTGAAACTTCTTCAAGCATTGGGTTGGATTCTATTTCCTGACGTATCTGCTGCTCAAATTGCAAAACGGGTAATTGCAGCAATTTCAGATATTGAATTTGCTGCGGAGTGAGTGTCTGTGTTAAAGTAGTTTTTAAATCTATCGATAATTTCATACAAATATATGTTTATGATACATCAGTAATAAATAACGAATTTAGTTTAAATATTATTTTTGCAATTGTTACAAAAATCGATAAAATGGCATAATTTTTCCTTGCCAAGAAATCTTTCGAGCGGTTCAGTTAAAAAATTAATCATAAAAATTCTGTTGCTTTTCCCGTTTTCGATTGCTGGGTTGCATTCTTCGATTTTTTCGTAATATATATATTTTCCGCCAAAATTCCCGACGCGAATTGGGAACAGATGGCACGAGAGCGGTTTTTTAAATTTTGTTTTGCCTTCGTTATATGCTTTTTCGAGAGCACACAAGGCAACATCGCCATCGTAATAAACAAAGATGCAGTCTCGCTTGTCTATGCAAACAGTTGTGTATTTCCCCGGCTTCCCTGCGTAAAAGCCATCTCTTTCGAGCACTTTCAGCGAGCGCTTTGATAAATGTTTTTTTGTTTCTTCAAGGCAGTTTTCAATTGCTTCGATTTCTTCGTCCAAAAGCGGTGCCCCATATTCACCGGGGAAAGTGCAACACGCACCTTTGCATTTTTTCAAATTGCAGGCGAAATAGGTAGAAACTATATTTTCGTCAATTAATAAGTTGTCAAATTGATACATAAGCAACCTATATATTAATAAAATCAACAAAGTAAAAATAATTAAAATAAATTCTAATAACAAATTACAAGTTTTTAATGAACATATCTTCATAATTCGTTTATTAATTAAAGAGTTTTTTTATAACTCAAAAAAATGAAAGACAAAATTAGGACATCTATAAAAAAACAATTAAAATATCTTGTGTAATTATCTGAAAAATATAGAAATTATACAATCTATATTTTGTTCTTTATATTATTAACTTATATGAATTATTAAAAAATAATTAAAAATACTTTTGCGATATTTTCGATTAATAGTTATATTAATAAAAAATAATTATGAATGGACAATTAACTTATTATGTATAAAAATTAGGAGTTAAATATTGAATATTATTTACTCAATTATCAAAATCAGGAGGGAAAATGAGAATTTTAGTTGTTGAAGACGAACGAAAGGTGGCAAACTTCATCAAACACGGACTTGAAGAAGACCGCTACGTTGTCGAAGTGGCGGGCGATGGAGTTGCTGCTATCGAAATGGCAATGAACAATCATTTCGATGCTATTTTGCTCGATGTAATGCTCCCCGGCAAAGATGGGTTTACTGTTTTGAAAGAATTACGTGATAGTGGTGTCTCGACACCAATTCTTATGCTTACTGCTCGTGGAACAACCGAAGACAGAGTAACTGGTCTTGATTTAGGTGCAGACGATTATTTACCGAAACCTTTCAGCTTTGAGGAACTTGCTGCACGACTACGCTCGATTTTGCGTCGTAGCAGCCCCGAGAAATCAACCAAATTGCGCTGCGGCGATCTTGTCCTTGATACTGTTTCGCACCTTGCATATCGAAATGGTCGCGAAATTGAACTCACCACAAAGGAGTATTCGCTTCTGGAATATCTTATGCGCAATAAAAATCGTATTCTCAGCCGTTCCACTATCACTCAACACGTATGGAAACACAATTTCGACCCGGAATCGAACATTATCGACGTATATATTAAACGTTTACGTCAAAAAATTGAAAAAGATGACGGCAAACCCTTCCTTCAAAGCATTCGTGGAGTTGGTTACCGAATGAGAGAAACAAATCCCGACGACTAATGGTGCAGTTTTCTGCGAAAAAAGGCGTTTGACCAAGTCAAACGCCTTTTTATTTATTGTGAACGAAATAATTATTTATTCAAAAAAATTATTCTATTCCTTTGCCCCAATCAGATAAATAAAAATTCTCGTTCAGTGGACGACGGCTGCGCTCTGCTTTTTCAGTTTTTTGATACTGCTCTGACAATTTCTCAATCTCAGATTGATAACCAACTGCTATTACTGCCATTGGTGTGTGGTCGTCTGGTATCGAAAATTCTTTCATTAGCTTTTCAGCATCGAAGCCCCCCATTTGATGAATTACAAGTCCTTGATTAACTGCTTCATAGGCTAATGTTACCGCTGCTGCGCCGCAATCATACTGTGCCCAACGATTTTCTTTCCCATTAAATGAGAAATTATTTGTTGCAACAACAGCAATCAAAACAGGTGCATTTACTGCCCAACCTTGATTGAGCTCTACAAGACAGCTGAATAGTTTATCGTAGGCATCTTTGTTTGTGAACTTATCGCAAATGATAAATTTCCACGGCTGGTCATTGTAACACGATGGCGCCCATCGCGCAGCTTCGCACAAAGAAAGTATTTGCTGGCGGCTTACCGGACGATTTGCATCGTACGAACGGGGGCTCCACCTCTTCTTGCTTAATTCATTGATTTCTATGCTTGTTTGTGCTGGTTTCTCTATCATTATTCGCCTCATTATTTTTAATTATTAATGGCTACATCCACATGTTTTTTCGTGGTAAGGATTATCGAACACAAAGCCTTTGCCGCGTTCATCTTCGATGTAGTCGAGTGTAACGCCCATTAGGTAAAAAATACTTTTTCTATCGACGATAAATGTATGATTACGAACCTTGTAAGTAATATCGTTGTCGTTTTGCAGAGTATCAAAGCCAATGATGTAGTTCATACCGCTGCAACCTCCGCTTTTTGTAGCAATTCGGATGAACATATCATCTGGGATGTTGTTTTCGATTTTTATCTGCGATATTGCCTCGATGGCTCGCTCTGAGACAAATATATGATCAGATGTATCTATTCCCTCAATATCAGGGATAATTCTTTCGCAATCTGTGCGAATTTCTTCCATTTGTTTCTCCTTTAATCATAATCAATAAAACAATTATCTTCAAGTGGGTGAGCACGGCAAGTAAGAATGTAGCCGTTTTTCTTTTCTTCTTCGGTAAGCGCTTCGCATATATCCATATAGAAGCTTCCGCTTACTGATTTTGCACGACAAGTCGAGCAAGCCCCAATTTGACAGCTATACGGTGGCATATATCCTTCTTTTTGCAAAGCACTTACAATCGTATCTTCTGGCTCAACATTTATCTCAAACGTTTCGCCGTATAGTTTAATTTTTATGCGTCTTGGTAATATTTCGACATCGGGCTTTTTCGCCTCATTATGGTAAATGCTTTCCTCGGCAGTGAAAGATTCTTTGTGAATTCTCGCTTTGTTCACTGCGAGTATTTCCAGAGCATCGAGCACCTGTCGCATCATCCCCGATGGACCACACAGAAAATGCTCACGCTCTCGGAAATCAGGGGCATTCTTCTGCAATAGTGCAGTCAGATTTAGCGTTGTAAAGCGACCTTTATGGCCTTGCCAGTTGTTGTCGTATCGCGTTAGCCCAAAAATCATCTTCAATCTACTGCTATATTGTTGTTCAAGTTCAAGTAATTTCTTGTGGAAAATTATTGATTCAAGTGTTCTATTCGAATATAGCAATAGAATCTTAGATTTTTCTTTTACTTTCAAAATTGATTTTAATATTGAAAAAATAGGTGTAATTCCACTTCCGGCGGCATAAAGCACATAGTTCGCATTCGGTTTTGTTTCGAAATCAGGTACGAACGCACCAAGCGGCGGCATAACATCTAAATAGTCACCAACTTGCAATTTCTCATTTAGATATACCGACAAATTACCTTCTGGAAGTTTCTTGACTGTAATCATAATTGGCTCGTCCCAGTGTGGCGAACTCGAAATCGAATACGCTCGGCGCTCTGCTGTATTGCCATCAGGTAATTTTATTGTAAGATATTGACCCGGCTTGTAAGTGAAAACCGATTGCAATTCCTCTGGCAATTCGAAAACAATAGAAACTGCTTCTGGCGTTTCTCTGATTATTTCACTAACTCTTAATCTATGAAAATCAATAGCCATATTATTCACATTAATTGTTAAAAACCAAGTTCGAAACGAGCAATTTCGCTCATCATTGATTTGTCCCAGGGTGGATCGAAAGTTAGTAGGACTTTCGCATCTTTGACACCTTCGATTTGCTTAATTCGTTCCTGCACTTCGGCAGGCAATCCAATCGCTTCGGGACAATTTGGAGAAGTAAGTGTCATCAGCACAACAACTTCGTTCTGTTCAGTTATTGCAATATCATAAATCAACCCTAAATCGTAAATATTTACAGGTATTTCAGGGTCGTAAATACCTTTTATTTCATTAATTATTTTTTCTTCTAATTCCTGAGGTGAAATGTAGCTCTCGCTCATAATTGCTCCGTGCTAACTTTTGTAGTAGTATGATTATCCAGTGCATTTAACATTGTATGCCAGGCAAGGCTTGCACATTTTACACGTGCTGGGAACTCACGTACCCCACAAAAAACAGCAAGTTTCCCTAAATTTATTACATCTGTATTAGACGATGGGTCTGAGGTTACAACTTTATGAAATTGTTCGAATAATTTCCTTGCTTCCTCGATTGTCTTGCCTTTCAGCAGTGTTGTCATTATCGAAGCTGAGGCTTTCGAAATAGCACAGCCCGCACCTTTGAACCTTACGTCTTCAATTTTGCCTGTGTCCTCATCGACCAAAATGAATACTTCTATTTGGTCGCCACAAAGCGGATTGTGCCCTTCCGCGTGGCGATTGCAAGTAGGTAATTCCCCAAAATTACGTGGATTCTTGTTATGGTCTAAGATCACCTGTTGATATAATTCTTTTAATTCTTCCATCACAAATCCTAACTAAACATTTTTATTACTTTTTGAATTGAATTGGCTAAAATATCAATTTCTTGTTTTGTATTGTAGAAAGCAAAGGAAGCACGAGTTGTTGCAGGCACCCCGAAGCGCCGCATAATTGGCTCCGTGCAATGATGTCCCGTCCGAACAGCAACTCCATCTACATCGAGCATTGTTCCGACATCGTGCGGGTGTACATTTTCAAGCACGAACGAAACAACACTTGCTTTTCGTGAAGCAGTACCAATTATTTTTAGTCCATCTATTTCTGATAATTTTTCCTGTGCGTATTCGAGCAATTGATTCTCGTGTTCTATTATAAAGTCGAAGCCAATTTGATTAACATATTCAATTGCTTTCCCAAGCCCAATTGCCCCTTCTATATTTGGCGTTCCTGCCTCGAATTTATATGGTAAATCGTTGTAAATAGTTCGCACGAACGAAACAGATTTAATCATATCGCCGCCTCCCTGATAGGGACGCATTTTGTCAAGATGCTCATCCTTGCCGTAGAGCACTCCAATGCCCGTTGGCCCATAAATTTTGTGCCCCGAAAACGCCAAAAAATCGCAATCGAGACGGCGAACATCGATTTTCATATGCTGTATTGATTGTGCGGCATCAATTAGCACAGGAATCCCCTTCGAATGTGCTTTTTTGATAATTTCCTCTATCGGATTAATTGTTCCGAGCGAATTCGATACATACACAACCGAAACAAATTTAACTCTTTCAGTGAGCAATTTTTCAAACTCTTCGAAAATTAGTTCCCCAGCATCGTTAATTGGTGCAACGACTAATTTTGCACCGGTCTCTTCGCAAACTATCTGCCACGGAACTATGTTCGAGTGATGCTCCATATAAGTAATCAGTATTTCGTCGCCTTTGCTCAATCGAGGACGCACAAAACTATGAGCAACCAAATTTATTCCTTCGGTTGTGCCACGAGTGAAAATTATTTCATTTGTATTATTAGCATTGATAAATTCTTTGATAATTTTACGCGATTTTTCGTATTCATCGGTTGCTTCTTGGCTTAGCCTATGGACACCGCGGTGGATATTGCTATTATAGTTCAAGTAGTAATCAGAAATTGCAGAAATCACACATTTTGGCTTCTGTGTTGTTGCTGCATTATCAAGATACACCAGCGGTTTGCCATACACCAACCTATTTAGCACAGGAAAATCCTGACGAATTTCTAATAATCTTTCATCAATATTGCTCATTGTAGTTTTCCTACAAGTTTGCTTTCAAATAGTTCTGATAGCATATTTTGTATCTGCGGTATTTCAATTTTTTCAATAATTTCTTCGCCAAAAGCTGCAAGTAGCAAATTTCGAGCATTTTCGTAATTGATTCCGCGGGAACGCAGATAAAACAACTGTTCTTCATCGAGTGTGCCAGAAGTTGCACCATGCGAACATTTCACGTCGTCGGCATAAATTTCAAGTTCAGGTTTTGCGTTAATTGTTGCATTGTCCGATAGCAATATATTTTTGTTAGATTGATATGCGTTCGTCTTTTGTGCATCGGGCCTGACCAAAATTTTGCCGTTGAACACAGCAGTTGCACTATCGCCAACTATGCCTTTGTATATCTCATTGCTGAAGCAATTTGGAAATGCGTGGTCCATAAACGTATGATTATCAATATAATTGATTTTATCCGCAAAATAAAAGCCATAATAATGTGTTTCGGCATATTCACCAACGAACTTTGTATTTAGATTATTGCGGATAAATTTCCCGTCCAGAGTAAAAGTAATATCGTTGAATACTGAATTTCTATTCTGCTCGACGTTTGTTTGACCAAAGAAAATGTGATTATCAGGCAAAATTTGCGTTCTCACAAAGTCAAATCGAGCAAACGCGGCAATTTTAATTTCAGTCAAGCTTGCTGAAAGAGTGTCGAATTCCCCAATTTTTTGGTAAGTTTCAATGAATTTTGCCTGTGCATTTTCTTCTACTGAAATATAAGTCCTCGGAAAAATTGAAGTTTGCGACAAATTTCCATCAAAAATTTGCAACAGATGCACAGGATGCTTTATTATTGCGTTTTTCTTAATTCTGATAAAGGTAATATCTTCGAAAAATGCAGCATTCAGATTTGTAAATACATCGCTTACAAGTTCGAACTTTAAATTATTTCCTACAAATCCATTCGACAAAGCTTGCGATAGTGTTTCTATTTCCAGAGCCTCGTCAATAATTATAGAAAATTCTTTGCAAAATTTACCATTGTTGAAAACAAGCACATTTGCCTTTAAGCCCTGAAAAATAAATTTATCCACTGTTTTACAATCAAGGGTTGGCAAAGCTGCTAAATCAAAATTAAATTTGTTCAAAAATGCAAGATTGGTGTATTTCCATTCTTCCATTTTTGGAGTGGGGATCTGGTCTAATAGAACACGCTCGAAAGCCTTTGCTTTGAATTGAGTAATTTCTTCGGGTAAATTGGACACTTTCAAATATGTGTCGAACTTATTCGCAAAGTTCTCAATAAATTTACTTTTAATTTCCATTGTTACACCCGTGTTAATCTTTAATCCAGTCATAGCCTTTCTCTTCGAGTTCGAGAGCAAGTTCTTTACCGCCAGATTTCACAATACGCCCTTTGTATAGAACGTGAACGTAATCAGGGACAATGTAATTGAGCAAACGCTGGTAATGAGTAATCACAAGGAAAGAGTTGTCCTGGCGACGAAGTTTATTTACACCGTTAGCAACAATACGAAGAGCGTCAATATCCAGCCCTGAGTCTGTTTCGTCCAGCACTGCAAGCACAGGATCAAGCATAGCCATCTGAAAAACTTCGTTGCGTTTCTTTTCGCCACCAGAAAAACCTTCATTGACTGAACGGTTCAGAAACGATTGTTCTATTTCAACCATTGCTGCCTTTTCTTTTATCATCGAGATAAAATCGAATGCGTCAAGTGGTTCTAAATTCCTATATTTTCTTATTTCATTGACAGCAGATTTAATCAAATTTGTATTCGAAACGCCCGGTATTTCCACGGGATACTGAAATGCCAGAAACATTCCTTCGCGTGCACGTACTTCTGGTTGCATTTCAAACAAGTTCTTCCCGTTGAACAGCACTTCGCCTTCTGTTACTTCGTAACCGGGCTTGCCCGCAAGCACCGACGCAAGTGTGCTTTTGCCCGAACCGTTCGGACCCATAATTGCGTGAGTTTCGCCCGGATTAATTTCTAAATCGATACCGTGCAAAATTTCCGTATCGTTGATTTTTGCTTTTAAGTTCTTTATTGATAACAATGCCATTTTTAAATCCTTTATACTAATTGTTAATTAATTATCCAACCGAACCTTCCAAACTAACTGAAAGCAGTTTCTTTGCTTCGACAGCAAATTCCATAGGAAGATTATTTAGCACTTCTTTTGCATAACCGTGAACAATCAATGCAACAGCGTCTTCTGTCGATATCCCGCGTTGGTTGAGATAAAAGATAATATCCTCGGAAATTTTCGAAGTTGTTGCTTCATGTTCTACTATCGCTGTTTGATTGGCAACTTCAATGTATGGGAAGGTGTGAGCACCGCACTTATCGCCCAGCAGCAGAGAGTCGCACTGTGAAAAGTTGCGAGCGCCGTCCGCCTTTTTGCTTATTTTAACAAGACCGCGATAGCTATTATCACTGCGTCCCGCAGAAATACCTTTCGATACTATTCGGCTTTTGGTATTTTTTCCTAAATGTATCATCTTTGTGCCTGTGTCCGCCTGCTGAAAATTATTTGTCAGAGCAACAGAATAAAATTCACCCACCGAATTATCGCCTTTGAGAACGCAACTTGGGTATTTCCAAGTAATAGCCGAACCTGTTTCGACTTGTGTCCAGCTTATTTTTGAATTTTCGCCTTCGCATAGTCCACGTTTTGTGACGAAATTGTAAATTCCACCTTTGCCTTCTTTATCGCCGGGGTACCAGTTTTGAACGGTTGAGTATTTTATTTCAGCATTTTTATGGGCAATTAGCTCGACCACTGCTGCGTGAAGTTGGTTTTCGTCACGCATTGGTGCTGTACAACCTTCTAGATAACTTACATAACTGCCCTCATCTGCAATAATCAAAGTTCGTTCAAATTGCCCAGTCGATGAAGCATTTATACGGAAATAAGTCGAAAGCTCCATCGGGCAACGCACCCCTTTCGGGACATACACAAACGAACCATCGCTAAACACTGCTGAATTTAGTGCTGCAAAGTAGTTGTCAGTGTATGGGACAACGCTTCCCAGATATTTTTCTACAAGTTCGGGATGAGTATGTACTGCTTCGGAAATTGGGCAGAAAATAATCCCCAACTCTTCCAGCTTTTCCTTGAATGTTGTTGCAACAGAAACACTATCGAGCACAGCATCAACTGCCACTCCTGCAAGCCGCTTCTGCTCTTCAAGCGGAATACCCAGTTTCTCGTATGTCTTCAAAATTTCAGGATCTACTTCGTCCAAACTCTTATATTTATTGAAGTTTTTGGGTGCTGCATAATAATGAATATCCTGGTAATCAATTGGTGGGTATTTTACCTTAGCCCAGTTTGGTTCTTTCATCTTTTGCCAATGGTGAAAAGCCCGCAACCTCCATTCGAGCAAGAAACCCGGTTCATTCTTCTTTGCAGAAATGAAGCGAATAATGTCCTCGTTCAAGCCTTTTGGAGCAAGTTCCTGCTCAATGCTTGACACAAAGCCGTATTTATATTCATTCTCTGCTAAATTGCCCAGAATATTATTGTTCTCTTCCATAACTCTTAACCTATATATTTATATTGTTCTTCAAATTTGCAATTGTAGTATTTTTAAAAATGTTATTTATTTGCTCTTGCAGGGTCATAATCGGACTGCGAATATCACAAATTTCAGTGCGCGAGCAGCAGTTGCTGTCACCATCGGCACAATCAACAATGCTTGAACGCTCGTCGAGTGCGTTCATTAATTCTTCTACTGTAATTTCACTTATTTGTTTCACTAATTTATAACCGCCTTTTACCCCCAATTGAGACACCAGCAAGCCTTTTTTCATCAATGTTTGCAAAAGCTTGGACAAAAAATCGTAGGGCAAAGATAATTTCCCAGCAATTTCTTTTGCTGTGTTTGTTTTCGAACTGTTTTCTGCAATGTATTGCAATGCCAATATTGCATATTCAACTTTTTTTGATAATTTTATCATCGTTTCAAACTTATTTTATCGTTCAATTGAGTTTATTGACGTTACAAAAATACGATTATTTTTATCGGAATTTAATGAAATTATACTATTTCAATGAAAAATACGTTTAAGATTTAAATTAACCTAATATTTTTTCAAGGAGAATTTATGAGCACTGAACTTCCAAAATTAGCAATTATTGGCTATGGAACTATGGGGCACGAAATCGAGAAGGCCGCTTTGGGCAATGGCTTTGAAGTTGTTGCTAAATATGATATTGATAATCCAATAGTTGAAGAAACAAAATTTGATTTTGATGTCGCTATTGATTTTTCAATTGGTCGAGCTGTTTATGATAATGCTTGTGTTCTTGCAAAAAACGGTAAAAATTTTGTCATTGGTGCAACCGGTTGGTATGATAGTCTGGAATTAGTTACAAATATAGTTAAGAAATATGACGTCGGGATGCTATGGAGCCCAAATTTTTCTATCGGAATGAACATTTTTATGAAAATTGTCCAAGTTGCTTCGAAATTGATAAATTTGGCTCCTGGTTATGATATTTTTATAGTTGAAACGCACCATAAACGTAAAAAAGATGCTCCGTCAGGTACTGCAATCTCGCTTGGAGAAATAGTATTACGTGAATTCAAGCACAAAAACCAGCTTCTATTTGGAAACCCCGAAGGTGCAATTTTGCCCGAGATGCTTCAAATTTCGAGCATTCGAGCCGGGGATTATTTAGGCAAGCACACGGTTACAATTGACTCACCAGTGGATACCATCGAACTTACCCACAATGCAAAAAACCGCGAAGCATTTGCTGCTGGTGCACTGCTTGCTGCTTCGTGGATTAACGGCAAAAAGGGTGTTTTCAAATTCGATGATATTCTTGACCAAATCTGGTTCGCCGAACGCGAATAAATTTATTTCATTAATTCACTTAAATATATCAAATGTAGGTGCGTATTGACATACGCACCTACATTTTTATAAATCACACAGGTATGCACTCCACTTTTTCTTTGCTTTTGACTGAATTATTCTCAAAAAATTCTGATTTTTTCTTTGATTTCGCAAGGACTGTTTCGAGCATCCCGAGCCCCAAGCAGTTGAATTCACCAATACCGCACTGATATGCTATTCGTAGAATTTCGGGTTCGCTACGAATTGTAACAGGTGCGATAAATCCTTTGAGCTTATATTCTTCATCGGAACCTTCTCGTATTGTTACAAGCTTGCTAACTCCTTCGCTTCCGCCTTTTATTTCAACATATTCGCTATCAAACTCTACCTCAATTCTTCCCTTATATTGTGCTTTGTGAATTATTTCGTATTTTCGGCGTAAATTATAGGCAATTGCTCCTGCTGTTTCGCTTTCGTTTATTCTGTAAAAATGCAAAATTTTATTCCCATTGCTGAACATAACTTTTGAAATTATTGTTGGAGAAAGCATTACGAACTTCCTTTCGTCTTCAAATTCAGGTTCCGGCAATTGCTTGATGCTTTTGAAATAAAATTCCGAATACCCATTGTAATTCTCAATTTTCAACACTTCGCGTGATTTAAAAGTTGATATAATAACCGGGGCTAAATCGTCTTCAATCGGTGCTGAGAAAAGTAGTTTCACGTCTCCAAACCCTGAATATGAAGTTTGAGATACTTTTGAGTTTGGACATATCAATTTGGAAAAAGTGAAAAGCTTATTGTTGGGCAATATCCGAGTGGCTTTTTGGTTGTCGGAAACCCAGGGATGAAATTTTACAGGCGAATAGTAAAGAATATTTACAATTGAACTAAAAAGCAAATAGTTGTAGTTGATTGGGATGGAAAATCGCAACTCTTTCGGATTAAGTATAAATTCTAATCTCATATCGTACCACTGATTATTAAACAAGTCAATTAAATAACGCGGCGAAAAAGTCGCTCGACGACTTTGAATGAAGAAAGTGAGGAAAAGAACTCTTAAAAATAAGTTAATAAAAAATAATCATATATGCAAATATATTTTAATAATTTTTTCATATTTTTTTATGTTATTTTGTCAATTAGGATAATTTTATTTTTTTTATTAATTTGTAAAGACTTATTGTAATTAATTGAGCAAGAATAATGAAAAAATTCAAATCCGAAGTTAAAATTACTTTACGCGAAGGTATACTTGATGTTCAAGGCAAAACTGTTGAGAACGCTTTGCATTCTATGGGCATTCCCGAAATCGCCCACGTGCGTATCGGACGATTCGTTACAACTGAAATTTCTGCTGAAACACAAGAGCAAGCCTTCGAAATTATTGATAAAGCTTGCAGGCAACTTATTGCCAATCCCATTATCGAAGATTATTTTATTGAATTGAAGGAAATTTAAGTAATGAAATTTGGCGTAATTACTTTTCCTGGTTCAAATTGCGACCACGATGCAATTTTTGCTACTCAAACCTGTTTGGGCGAAGAAGTTGTTAATCTTTGGCACAAGGACACACAAATTCCAAACGATATAGATTGCATTGTTATTCCCGGTGGGTTTTCCTATGGTGATTACCTGCGATGCGGTGCTATTGCTCGATTTTCGCCGATTATGAAGTCGGTCGTTGGTTTTGCTAACCGTGGCGGTCTTGTAATTGGTATTTGCAATGGATTTCAAATTCTTACCGAGGCTCAACTTTTGCCCGGTGTGCTTCTTCGCAATACAAATATGCGATTTGTTTGTAAGGACGTCTGGCTTCGCGTGGAAAACACAACGACTCCATTTTCTAACTTAATCGAAAAAAATGCTGTCCTGCGTATTCCAATTGCTCACGGCGAGGGCAACTATTTTGCTGATGCTGATACTATTAAACGCTTAGAAGACAATAATCAAATTGTCTTTCGTTACTCAAACGAGCAGGGCGAAATTACCGACATGGCTAATCCAAACGGCTCAATCAACAATATTGCCGGCATAATTAACGAAAAAGGCAATGTATTAGGTATGATGCCACATCCCGAACGCTATTCCGACGAAATTCTTGGTTGCGACGATGGACTTATTATTTTTAAATCAATTGCTAATTATATTCATTCTAAATAAAGGTTGTTATGGAGGCATTGGCTTTTATGGGTTCTCTGGGTTTTTCTGAAATTCTGATAATTTTGCTCATTATTGTTGTGCTGTTCGGCGCAAAAAAAATTCCAGAGCTTATGCGTGGGCTTGGCACTGGGATTAAAGAATTTAAAAAGGCTTCGTCAATTGAAGAAGATGAGAACAAGGATAACAAAAAAATTGAACCATAGGGAGCATCGTTGTGTTTGATGTTGGCGGCGGCGAACTTCTGCTAATTTTGCTCGCTATAATTATTCTTTTCGGTCCGAAGAAAATTCCGGAAGTCGCTCGATTTCTGGGAAAAGGTATTCGGCAGTTCCGTCAGGCTCAATCCGAAATTCAAACGCAAATAAGCAAGATTCAGCAGGAAGTCTCCGACGAAATTAATGTTGTTAAAAAAGAAATTGTAAATAGCAGCAGCGATGCATCTGTTAAACCTGAAAATTTAATTCGTCAGGAATTACCTAAAAATCAAGAAAATCAAGGGAATCAGGGAAATGATAAAATACAGTGATTTTTTAAAGAAAATCCAAAATAAAGAGACAACTTGTGTCGATTTTACTAAGGAAATTCTCGATAAAATTTGGGAAAATAGGCATTTAAATATTTTCATTACTGTTTGCAACGAAAAAGCACTTGCCCAGGCTGCTGAAAGCGATAAACGCTTCTTGGATGGAAATCCCCGCAAGCTCGAAGGTATGATAGTTGCCATTAAAGACAATATTTCGACAAAAGGCATACGAACAACTTGTGCCTCGCGAATGCTTGAAAATTTCGAGCCTATCTATGATGCTACTGCTGTGGAACGCTTGATGGCTGAGGGCGCTATAATCATCGGCAAAACAAATTTAGACGAATTTGCTATGGGAAGTTCCAACGAAACCTCTTATTTCGGGAACGTGCTAAATCCAATCAATAACGAATACACACCCGGTGGTTCGTCGGGTGGTTCGGCTGCTGCTGTCGCTGCTGGGCTTTGCCACGTTGCACTGGGTTCAGACACAGGTGGTTCAGTGCGCCAACCTGCTGCTTTTTGCGGTACTTTGGGACTTAAACCAACCTACGGACGTATTTCCCGATGGGGACTTGTTGCTTTTGCTTCATCTCTGGATCAAATCGGTATTTTGGCTTCGAATGCAGATGATACTGCTCGTGTGCTCGATGTGATTTCAGGTTCTGATGCAAAAGATAGTACCTGTGCGAATATTTCACCATCGCAAACCTTCGATAACTTACAGAATTTGCCCGAAAAATTTACTTTCGGAGTAATAAGCAACAAATTATTAAATAATTGTTCCGAAGATATTGTTAGAGCTTATGATTTCTATGTAGAAAAATTAAAATCTCTCGGTGGTCAACCTAAGGAAATATCATTTACAAATCCAAATATTTGGATACCGACTTATTATATTTTAGCAACTGCCGAAGCTTCGTCCAACCTGTCGCGCTATGATGGAGTTCGTTATGGTTTTCGGGCAGAAGGCGAAGGCGACTTTGTTACTCGTACTCGTTCCGAAGGCTTTGGTATGGAGGTCAAACGCCGCATTATGCTCGGCACCTTTGTGCTATCGTCTGGCTATTATGATGCTTACTACACAAAAGCTCAAAAAGCACGACGCTTGATTTATAACGACTATAATAGAATATTTAATGAAGTAGATGTTCTACTTATGCCGACAACTCCAACTCCACCATTTAAAATTGGAGAAAAAATAAACGACCCAATTGCAATGTATTATTCCGATTTATTTACAATATCTGCAAATCTTGGTGCAATACCTGCGATTTCGTTCCCTGCTGGGTCGCCTTCGAATGGTTTGCCGATTGGCTTGCAATTGCAATCAAAACATTTTAACGAGGATATACTATTGCAATTATCAAATGCTTTATTAAAATAAAATTATTTTGATTGCAAACAGTCTAATAACTTTTTAACAATCGTGAATTATGCGAAAGAAACTATTTTTCACAAACGGTAATGCTTTGCAAGCAGGCGTAGCATACTGCGTTGGACAAAACTATGCTACTCACGCTCGCGAAATGGGTTCGGCTGTGCCAACTTCTCCAATTATTTTTATTAAGCCACCTTCCTCAATTGTATATGATGGTGATAATATAATCCTTCCAAAGATTTCCAGTAATGTCCATTACGAGTGCGAACTTGTTGCCGTCATTGGCAAGGATTGTCACAATATCGCGAAAGAACAGGCAAAGGATTACATTGCTGGCTATGGTGTGGGCATTGACGTAACTATGCGAGATCTTCAAGCCGAAGCAAAACGAAACGGTCATCCCTGGGCTATTGCAAAAGGGTTTGCAACAAGTGCACCTATTTCGAAAATTGTTCCTGCAGCCGAAATTACATCAAACTTTTTCGATATTGAGCTCTACCAGAACGGCACTCTTCGCCAAAAAGTAAACACTTCGCAAATGGAGCGTAGCATTGAAGAACTCGTAGCTTTTCTTTCGTCAGTTTATTATCTCGAAGAAGGCGATATTATCTTTACAGGTACACCCGAAGGAGTTGGACCAATTGCTGTTGGCGACAAACTTAAAGCCATACTATGTGGTTATGTTGAATTAAACGTTGGCGTCGAAGAATAAATGAATGACTACCGTAAGTATTTAGATCCGAAAACCGTTGCAAAAGTTGGGAATTTGGAACTTATTGCCCGTCTTGTAGTTGAAGGGTTCATCACCGGATTGCACCGTTCGCCTTACCACGGTTTCAGCGTAGAATTTGCCGAACATCGCGCTTACCGCCCAGGAGACGAAATTAAATATCTTGATTGGAAAGTATTTGCACGCACTGGCAAATATTACGTTAAAGAATTTCAGGAAGAAACAAACTTACGTTGCACAATTGCAATTGATGCGAGTCGTTCGATGGCTTATGCTTCGAACGGAAATATTTCGAAATATGAGTATTCTGCATATCTTGCAGCTGCTTTGTCTTTGCTTATGATACAGCAAAGAGATGCCATTGGACTTACTCTTTTCGACAACGGTATTCGCACTTTTCTTCCACCGAATTCGAAGCCTTCTTATATGCGTCAAATTCTGAAAGCCTTAGAGCAAAATACTCCTGCAAACGATACAGGAACTGCTTCCGCTCTGAACTTGCTCGCCGAGAAAATTCGCCGACGTGGGCTTGTTATTGTCTTCAGCGATTTCTTCGATAATCCTGACGAAATTTTAACCGCTCTGAAACACTTCCGCCATAAAAAACACGAAGTAATTGTTTTCCATGTTCTCGATCCTCGCGAAATTGATTTTAAAGTTGGTTCTCCAGCTAATTTTGTCGATATGGAGTCGGGAGAAACTATGCTTACTAACCCTTACCAAATTCAACTTGCTTACAAAAATGCTGTCAATGATTATATTCATTTCCTGAAAAAAGAATGCTTGAACCACCAGATTGATTATAATCTACTCGATACCTCTTCAAGCTACGACTATGCACTTTCGAGCTATCTTGTGAAGCGCAAGAAAATGTAGATTTGTTTATTCTCGTTTATTGTTGTATCACAAGTCAATTACCTGAAAAGTATGCTTTAAATTAAAAAGGAAGTTATCTCTATTAATTTGAGAATAACTTCCTTACAACCGATTATTCGTAGTAGATAAAATTATTCGACTGTTTATAAATTTGGTCCGAGCATTTTTTCAGGGCGTACGTATTTATCAAATTCTTCCTCTGTGAGAATTTCAAGTTCGATAGCTGCTTGTTTTAAAGTGAGTTTATTTTTATGTGCGTGTTTAGCAATTTTTGCAGCATTGTCATAGCCGATATAAGGATTTAGTGCTGTAACAAGCATTAATGTATTTTGCACGTAGTAGTCGATTTTTTCTTTGATTGGCTCGATGCCTTTGGCGCAGTGCTCTTCGAACATCAAGCAGGTATCTGCAAGCAAACGGACACTTTGCAAAAAGTTATAGATTATCACCGGCTTAAACACGTTCAGCTCGAAATTGCCCGAAGCACCCCCAAAATTAATTGCAGTATCATTGCCAAAAACCTGAACGCATACCATCGTCATTGCCTCGGATTGAGTGGGATTGACCTTCCCCGGCATAATCGATGAACCAGGCTCATTTTCCGGTATGCTAATTTCGCCTAAACCACAACGTGGACCCGAAGCAAGCCAGCGAATATCGTTGGCGATTTTCATTAGCGATGCGGCAAGTGTTTTTAATGCACCGTGAGCAAAAACGAGTGCATCGTGTGCAGCAAGTGCCTCGAACTTGTTCGGTGCCGAAACAAATGGCAATCCCGTCAGCTCAGAAATTTTTTTTGCAGTGCATTCTGCAAATTCGGGATGTGCGTTCAGTCCCGTTCCAACGGCAGTCCCACCAATTGCAAGCTCGTATAAATCGGGTAAAACTTTGTTTAGTCGTTCCAGAGCTTTGTCTAATTGATGAACATAAGCAGAAAATTCTTGTCCAAGTGTCAGAGGAACAGCATCTTGCAGGTGTGTCCGCCCAACCTTAATAATGTCTTTGAACTCTTCGGACTTCTTTGCTAACGTATCACGCAATTTTGAAACGGCAGGAATAAGCCTTCGAACAATTTCCTCCGCTGCGGCAATGTGCATTGCGGTTGGGAAAGTATCGTTAGAGCTTTGAGATTTATTTACATCGTCGTTTGGATGAATAGGTTTTTTGCTTCCGAGTTCCCCACCAGCAATTTCAATGGCGCGGTTGGAAATCACTTCGTTTGTGTTCATATTGGTTTGTGTACCGGAACCTGTTTGCCATATTGAAAGCGGGAAATGCGCGTCAAGTTTTCCTTCGATTACTTCGTCTGCTGCTTTTACAATTAGTTCTGCTTTTTCTTTTGGCAGAATTCCCAAATCAGAGTTCACAAGTGCTGCTGCCTTTTTTAATATACCCATTGCGCGAATTATAGGGCGGGGCATTTTTTCAGTCCCAATTGCAAAATGGATTAATGAACGAGCTGATTGAGCCCCATAATAAAATTCATTAGGGACTTCAATTTCGCCCATTGTGTCTTTTTCGATACGTGTTGCCATTTTTCTTCCAAAACAAGTTTAAAAATTAAAAAACGTATTTTTCTCAACTATATTATGATACAATCGAGAAGTTCAAGTTTAATTAAACTTTTGATTTATTCTATTTTTTCTTAATTTTAAAAGTTTGTATGGAGTTGCTATGCGTAAATTATTGTTTTTTGGAATTTTATTGATTGTGACGTCGGCTAATCTTTTCCCGCAACCTTTAAAAGTGCAGCGACCAAAGCAAAAAGAATTGCCGAAATTTGAATTATCGTTTGATTACAAGATGAGTAATGCATCTACTTATTTCAGCAGCAAAGGAAATATTGTGTCTCGAGCAGTTGATACTGTGCCAATTATCAAAAATGACACAATAATTGGATATAAAAAATATACATTTCAACTTTCAAGATATTATTTTATCCCTAATTTCAAATGGAGAGCAACAAAAAACTTTACATTAAACGCTGAATTATCTTTTGTTTATTCAAACTATAATGAAAAATATACTTACGATTCTAACTATAGACAGGCAACCAAAGCCGATTTCAATATGTTTCAAGTGGAAAATTTGAAGCTAACGGGTGAATATGCGATTATAGATGGTGAAACAGCCGTGTCTTTGGTTGGTGGTGTATATGTACCGTTTGGATATTATCGTGGGCAAGACGACCCCGATTATGATTTTCTTTGTGATGGTGCTTTCGAACTCATTGCCGGTGCTAATTTTAAGCAAACTATTGATAATATCAATTTCGAGCTTGGCAGTTTGTATAACTGGCGCGACGAAGATTTAAAACCAAGATTTATTTTTAATACAAAGCTTGGCATTGTGTCTGTTCCTGGCACTCAACTTTTGTTCTTTGGGCATTATTTCCTCCCGCTCGGCGATAATTTAAAACTGCCCAAATTTAATCTAAGGCGCCGTCCGCTAAACGAAGAAACTTTGCAAGTGGGTGCTGGATTTAATATATTGTTCGATAACAATGTTTTCATCAATACTGGCTATAATATTAATATTGTCGGCAAAAATGCTTTTGGCGATGGTGTTTTCAATGTAATGCTTGGATATCGCTTTTAACTATGAAGTCCGATGAATACTATATCAAAGAAGCAATCAAGCAAGCAAGAAAATGCTCGGCATCGGAAGATGTACCCGTCGGTGCAATAATTGTTCAGGGCGGCGAAATAATCGCTCGTGGATATAATCAAGTGGAGAAAAGGAATAATTCTACTGCTCATGCTGAAATTATTGCAATAGAACGCGCTATTAAAAAAGTGGGCCACAAGCATCTACTCGATTGCGATATTTACGTTACTCTTGAACCCTGCCCTATGTGCAGCGGTGCAATTGTCCTTGCCCGCTTGCGAAGGCTTGTTTTCGGTGCGTTCGACCCCAAAGCAGGTGCAGCCGCAAGCCTTTATAATATTACTTCTGATGCAAGACTTAATCACAGGCTTAATGTCCTTGGTGGCATATGCGAAGAAGAATGTTCGCTATTGCTGAAAAACTTCTTTAAAAAATTGCGGGAAAGGAAAAATGGATAACTCGATTGCTCCTGCTTTGTATATTGTGCCTACTCCTATTGGAAACCTTGAAGATATTACTTTTCGAGCTGTGCGAGTGTTGAAACAATGCGATATTATTGCCTGCGAAGATAGCAGAACTGCATCTAAATTGCTGAAATTGCTCGAAATTGAACCGAAGTTGCTCATTAGCTACTTCGAGCATAATGAACGAGCTCGCGCCGGCGAATTAGTCGATAAAATCCAAAGTGGAAAAAGCGTTGCACTAATTAGCGAAGCTGGCACTCCAATTATTTCTGATCCAGGTTGGGCTGTTGTGCGAGAAGCAATTGCAAGAAACATTCAGATTGTATCTCTCCCCGGTGCATCAGCATTTTTGACTGCAATTGTTGCAAGCGGAATTGCAGCGGATAAATTTGCTTTTTTCGGTTTCCCGCCTCACAAAAAAGGACGAAAAACATTCCTTCAAAAAGTTGTTGATTTAGATATGACATCTGTGATGTATGAATCTCCTTATCGGATTCATAAATTGCTTGATGAATTACATGACATAGCAACTGCTGATAGGCAGATTTGCTTGGCTCGCGAACTAACTAAGATTTACGAAGAGTTTATTCGTGGATCTATTGCAGAAGTTAAAGAAATAATTAAAAATAAAAGTAACTTCAAAGGTGAATTTGTTGTTATTTTAGAAGGGAAAAAATAGGTTTTCTTATGCTCATAACGTTCGAAGGAATAGATGGTTGTGGAAAAACAACCCAGATTAAGTTGCTAAAAGAATATATTGAAAGCAAAGGTTTAACAGTTGTAACTATGCGCGAACCAGGTGGTAGCGATTTCTCGGAACAATTACGTAAAATCCTGCTTTCTTCCAAGCATAAAGTTGGAGCTCGCTCGGAGCTATTGTTGTTCGAAGCCGCTCGTGCAAATCTTGTGGATACAATCATTAAGCCTGAACTCCAACAAGGTAAAATTGTAATTTGCGATAGATTCTATGATTCTACTACTGCATATCAAGCATTTGGGCGAGGTTTACCTCTCGATTTGGTGCAAAAGCTTAATTTATTTGCAACCGGCGGGCTTATACCAAATCTTACAATTTACCTATCCATTTCCCTCGACGAGTCAAAACGCAGAACTTCACGTCAGGAATTCGATAGAATTGAAAAAGCGGGTGATGAATTTTTCTTAAAAGTTATAGAAGGCTACAACTATATTGCCAACCAAGAACCTGATAGATTTATCCTTATTGATGCAAGCGGTTCTCGACAAGAAACTGCTCGAAAGGTATGCGAAGTTTTCGACAATTTTTTCGAAGGTTTTTCAAAATAGTGGATTTATGCTTATCATCAATATGTTTGAAAGAAAATTTCGGCTCATTTTATGTTTAATTTTTTGTATTCTTCCATATTCAGAAATTTACCCACAAGATAATATAGGTATTAAATTCTTTGGTCTGAGCATTCATCCAAAAGGTGAAAAGGCGAATGCCAAATTAATGCCCAATAAACTTGACAAAAATGCATATTTAGTAATGAATCTCGGTGGCGAATTAATTTACGAGAAGTTTATCTATAAAGATTTTCTCTCTTTAAAATTAGTTCAAGCTTTGTATGCTGATTGTGCCGAAAGATTAGGAGGGTTTTCGCATATTGGTCTTAGGGCGAAAATTTTTAAAATCGATAGACATAGTTTATTTGGTGGAATTGGTCCAACCTTTGTTTACAGAAGGAATTGGCTTGAATTGGATGGATACGTTAATCCTCATTTTTTTTTAGGGGATGCTAATGACAAATGGCAATACATATTTTTGTGGTACGGTGGCGAGTTTGAATATAAATATACTTTTTCTGAGCGTTTAGATTTTGCTGTATCGTTTGTCCCAGGGTATCCTCACTTAATGAGTTTAGCAATTGGTGTAAACTACAAGCTTAATTATTCAAAGTAATAATATATACAAAATTGATATAATTCCAAGCAATCCGGATTACATCTTATTTGTGATTAGTAATAGTGATAATTTTATTGTAGGTCTCTTCGTTAATTTTGCCTTGTTTCATCAAAATAGATGCTAAAAAGTGAGTCAGTAATCTGTATTCATCAGCATATTGGCTATTACTTCTCAGGCTTTCGAGATGTATATTAATACGTTCGGTGTCTCCACGAGCAACAGGTCCAGTTATTGGTACATCTCTGCCTTGCTCTAATGCCGAGACTGAATTTTCAAATGATGTTCGAAGTATTGGGAGAAGTACTTCTGATGGCAGAAGTGAAAGATTTTCGCACTGCAAGCGTGCAAATTCGATAACTCCTTGCAAAAAATTCGAAACTGATACCCCGATAGCGTGATATAAAGGTTTGTCGCGTAATATTTTTTCATCAAGCAGATGAGCAATCCCACCAAGATCTGAAATTATTTGTTTTGCAATTTCAAAGTCACTCACAGAACAATCACAACCCCAAAAAATGCCCTCGAAAATATCCTCGCGAAACCTCCCAAAAGTTTGCATTGGATGAAGCGATAATATTTTTATACCAATTTCTAATAATGGTCGAAGTACCTCGCGAGAAGTTGCACCACTAAAATGAAACGCCATATCACATATCTTTCTTTTGCCGGAAATCCTGCAAATATCTTTTACAATCTTTTCGAATACCCCATCGCTTGTTGCAATTGCTATAACCGAAACAGGTTCTTTCACCTGTTCAATTGATGAATATATTTCGACACTACCAGAAAAATCAATTTCATTTGCCAGTTTGCTCGTTACAACCCATTTTAGTTGCCCATTGGAAATAAGTTTACGACAAACAGCATAACCAACTTTTCCTAACCCGACAACTCCATATGTGAAATTATTCATTTTCTTCTCCAAATAGTTTTTTATATTCTTCAATTTCACGTTTGCTTGGTGCAAATGGCTTCTCTTTAATTGTTTTATGCAATTTATTATTTTTTTGAGGTGAATCATCTATTAATTTAAGAAAATTTTCTGCTGTCAGCACAGAACAAAGGTTCGCTTTTGCATACGAATACACTTCAAGGTCGGAGCTGACAACAACAAGATTGGTTCTAACTGATGCTTTATCAATTATTTGCTTGATAATTGCGTCTGCGCTCTGATTGCCCGAATTAATAATTCTGATTTTTCCGACAAGATTTATAGGTTCATCAGTACGACCATCGCAAACTAATGTAAATTGATATGATGAATATCTATTTTGGTAATTCTTGATAAGTTCAATCAATGCTGAAATTGCAGTGTGAACATCTTTTTTGTGCGATTTGCTCAAATTGAATTTATTGATTACATTGAATGTATCTAAAATGTAATGTTTCATAATATTGCTTGAAAAATGAAAATAATGGGAATAATAAACACAACTCCCGATAGTTTTTCTGATGGTGGAGATAACGAAAATCTATCGGTTGTATTGGAAAAAGTTGGGCGTTGGCTTGAGTTGGGAGTTGACATCCTCGATATTGGAGGCGAAAGCACTCGTCCAGGTTCCGACCCCGTTCCCGTAGAACTGGAAATTAGAAGAACTATTCCCTTAATTCAGTTTATAAAAGAGCATTATCCGCAATCCTACATATCAATCGATACAACAAAATACGAAGTTGCCGAGCAGGCGATAGAAAGCGGCGCTGATATGATAAACGATATTAGTGGACTAACTTTCGAGCCACGGCTTGCCGACCTCGCTGCGAAGCATAAAAAGTCGCTTTGTGTGATGCATCTGCCTGCTCCACCAAAAATTATGCAACAAAGCATACATTACGATAATTTGCTTGACGATATTTATACTTTTTTGGAGCGCCAAATAGCTTTTGCCCGAAGCAAAGGTGTTGAGGAAATTTACGCAGATATAGGAATAGGCTTTGGCAAAACCTTTGAGCAAAATTGGGAATTGCTCCGTAATATAGATTATTTCTGTCGTCTTGGGGTGCCGCTATTGCTCGGCATTTCACGAAAACGTTTTATTGGTGAATTCCTGCAAATACCCGAACCAAAGGAAAGGGATTTTGCCACTATGGTAATACACGCTCTGCTTTGGTCGAAGCAAATAGAAATTATCCGTGTCCATAATGTAGAGATGGCAACGCAAATGAGGCGAATAACAGAAAAATTGAATGCAGATAGTTAAAATATCTCTTCGCTTTTTTTGCTTTTTTTACGAAATTTGCAAGTTATTTTTATTTACTTTATTATTGTGTAGTTATGAGAAAAGAAATTAAGAAAATTTTAGTTACAGGGGCTTTAGGTCAAATTGGTAGCGAACTGGTGATGGAACTTCGCCGCCGCTACGGTAATAGCAACGTTGTCGCATCTGACATCCGTCCAAATCCTCCGAAACATATTGCCGAGAGCGGTCCATATGAGGTGGTAGATGTTACAAAAGCTGACAATATACGTCAAGTTATTATCAAATACGATATTGATACTGTTTTTCATATGGCTGCTATTCTTTCGGGCGTTGGCGAAAAAGATCCCCAACTCTGCTGGAACGTCAATATGAACGGCACTATGAACGTGCTCGACCTTGGCGTAAAATTCGAACTTGCTCGTGTTATAGTTCCAAGCTCAATGGCAGTTTGGGGACGTGGCATCCCAAAAGAAAACGTTCCACAAGATAGTGTACTTCATCCAACTTCAATGTACGGAGTTACAAAAGTTGCTGGAGAACGTCTTTGCGATTACTATGTCTATCGTTACGGGCTCGATTGCCGCGGTCTTCGCTATCCTGGAATTATCTCTCACGAAACTTTGCCTGGTGGCGGAACCACCGACTACGCTGTCGAAATTTTCTACGAAGCAATCAAAAATAAAAAATATACTTGTTTCTTGAAGGAAGACACTATGCTTCCGATGATGTATATGCCCGATTGTATCAAGGCGACCATAAATCTTGCCGAAGCTGACTTCGATAAATTAGTTCACCATAGTGATTTCAACGTTGCTGCTTTTAGCTTCACACCAGAACAACTGGCTGACGAAATTCGTAAATTTATCCCTGATTTTGAAATTAATTATAAACCTGACTTTCGTCAAGCCATAGCCGACTCGTGGCCCCATTCAATCGATGATAGTTGCGCTCGACGCGAATGGGGTTGGCAACCAAGCTACGATATTTATTCTATGACTAAAGATATGGTTGAAAAACTAACCGAAAAACACAAAAAGGGATTAATCTAATGAATAAATTGGATGTTCTTGCTATTGCTCGTGAGGTATTCGATGACGAAATTGCCGAATTGCAAAATGTTTCCCGTAATCTTGATGAAAATTTCATCCGTGCAGTTGACTTCATCTCGAAAGCAAACAAAATTGTTTGTTCAGGTGTAGGCAAAAGTGGAATTATAGCAAAAAAAATTGCTGCAACCTTTTCCAGCTTTGGTGTTTCGGCAATGTTTCTTCATCCTGTTGAGGCATTGCACGGAGATATTGGCGCTGTGCAAAAAGACGATGTCGCTATTCTTCTCTCCAAAAGCGGAAATACAGAAGAACTTATCCGCCTTGTCCCATATTTGAAAATATCTTCCGCTTATATAATTTCAATCACGGGTAGTTTAAATTCCTATCTGGCAAGACATTCAGACGCTGTGCTTAACGGACAGGTTTCACGAGAAGCCTGCCCGTTTAATTTAGCGCCTACTTCAAGCACAACCGCCGCCCTGCTGCTCGGCGATGCCCTTGCGGTCGCTACAATGAAGGTGAAAGGTGTTACAATTGAAGATTTTTCCCGTTTGCATCCGCTTGGTCAAATCGGTCGTTCCGTTACTTTGCGTGTTAAAGACGTAATGCACACCGGCGAAGATATCCCAATTATTAAAATTAACTCTACTTTCAAAGAAGCATTAATTGAAATGTCTCGCAAACCACTCGGTTGCGTTTGTATTTGCGACAGCCAACAGAACTTGCTTGGGATTATAACCGATGGCGATGTCCGCCGCCTGCTTAATAGATTTGACAACCTAAAAGATATTGTTGTTAGCGATGTAATGACGCGCAATCCAATTGTTATTGATGAAAACTCACTTCTGCTTAACGCTCTTGCTTTGATGGAGAACCGCCAGAGTCAAATAAATGTCCTTCCCGTCGTCGAAAACGGGAAACTACTTGGTCTTATCCGCTTGCACGATATTGTTCGTAGCGGGCAATAAAATGCCCAAAAACTAATTTAGCTTTCGGGCTTTTCTATTAAATTTATTTTTATTAAGAAATTATTTATATCTACGAAGGAATTCAAGTCTATCTTGCAATTGAGCAATGGGAACGAGTAATTGTTCTTTGTTCATAATTGCTGATTCTTGACTTGCGAATACAAGTTCATAATCTTTGCTCATTACAATTGCTTCTTCTGGGCAAACTTCTTCGCAGAAACCACAATAAATACAGCGTAACATATTAATTTCAAATTTTGCAGGGAAGCGTTCTTTATCGTCCGGTGTTTCTGCTGCTTGCACTTCGATAGCAAGAGCCGGACAAACGCGCGAACACAAACCGCAAGCAACGCATCTTTCTTTGCCGCCTTCTTCCACCAAAACAGGGCGACCGCGATAAGAACCAAGCGGCTCCCATCTCTCTTCTGGATACTGACGCGTCATTTTTTGCCGAAACATACGTTTCAAAGTAAGCCCTAATCCTCGTGCTATTTCGGGAAGATAAATCTTCTCCCAAAAAGTCATCCTGTTTTTTTCTATGTTTTCTGTATTTATATTCATTTTATTATCTCCTTATTTGAAAATAAGAACTCCAATCGAAGTCAAAATCACGTTTAGTATCGATAGCGGTAGCAAAACCTTCCAGCCTAAATTCATCAGTTGGTCATAACGAAAGCGAGGAATTGACCATCGCACCCAGATAAAGAACAATACAAAAATTCCAACTTTTATCATAAATGTTGTAAACTGTGCCAATGCGAGCCCAATTGAACCTTCCTGCAATCCCAACCATTCAGCAGGGAAAGGAAGCTGCCACCCACCAAAATATAGCAAAGTGATGAAAGCAGATGAAGTTGCCATATTTGCATATTCAGCAAGGAAGAACATCCCGAACTTCATTCCTGAATATTCTGTGTTGTAGCCTCCGACAAGCTCCGGCTCAGCTTCGGGCAAATCAAATGGCGCACGATTGGTTTCGGCAAATGCTGAAACAAGGAAAATAAGAAAACCCAATGGTTGCAGAAATACATTCCATTTCCAGCCGGACTGCTGCAAAACTATATCATTTAACGAAAACGAGCTGCTGATGAGAACCACTCCAATGAGCGATAGCCCCATAGAAAGTTCATACGAAATCATCTGTGCCGATGAACGCAACCCGCCCATTAATGAATATTTGTTGTTGCTCGACCAACCTGCAAGAGTAATACCATACACACCAACCGAAGTCATTGCGAGTATGAACAGAAAACCGATATTCACATCGGGAGCAATTCCTAAATAATACTTTACACCATTAATTTCTACATAATGGGCAAATGGAATTACTGCATAAACTGCTATGGCAACCCCAAGCGAAATAACAGGTGCAAGCGCGTGAAAAAGTTTATCCGCTGCTTGTGGAACAATGTCCTCTTTGAAAAACAACTTAAATACATCCGCAAACGGTTGTAAAATACCGAATGGTCCCACACGATTCGGACCAATTCTATCCTGTATTGCTGCTGAGACTTTGCGTTCTAAATAAACTGATGCAGCAGCTCCAAGCAAAACTATATTTAATATTACAAATGCCTTTATCGAAGCCTCTAACAAAATCCAGCCTAAATTTTCCATAATTTCCCAGAAATTAATTCATAAATCAATTTGGTTTCATATAATGTGATTCATAATTATGAATCACAGGGTCGGGATTATTTGCTTTTCCGAGTACTATTCCTTGATGCTTTTTAAGTAATCTATAACTCATGCCATTGAACGAACCGACATTGTGCGCGATATCGTTGAAAACATCTTCAGCTTTGTTATAATTGAAATTAACTGAAAAATGTGATGCCAGTAAGCTCAATACTTTCCAAGTAGGACGACAGTTTCGCAGTTCTTTTTGGGTCCATCGGTCATTGTGGGCACCAAACTTATCCAATCGACTCATTTTCATTCCCATACGGTGAAGATTTTCCGTCGTAATAAGAGCAGGCTCGAAGTATTGAACGCGTTTGTCTATATTAATGAATGTTCCTTCGCTTTCAGCAAAATACGAAGATGCAAACACAACATCCGCAATTTCAGTTAGCTTCGAGTGGTTCGTAGAATGGATAATTATTGCTTCTGTATTGCGCAATGCTTGAATATATTTATCATCTAAATCAAAGTCTTCGTCCATAATGTAAACAAGTTTAACCGAGCCATTTTTTATATTTTCAGGTAAATTTTTCAGGGAATATTTTTCAGATGAAGGCATTACACCAATGCTGCGACATCCAGCAGAGTTAGGATTTAAATCGTTTGTCCTTAAAAAATTATCTGCAAATGATTGATCTATCCGCTCATAATAATCTATATTCGTTGACTTTGCAACATTTTTTGCAAACCGGACTAATGCATAGTTGTTTTCAGTGGAAGAACGACCCGAACCAACAAACATTATTTCAGAAGGCTTATATTTACGCAAAATTGATGCAGCATAGGAAATTGCTTCTTCCCAGGATACTTCCGTTTGAACGCCGTTTTTCTTTATTGTTGGGCTAATTACGCGATTCCCGTTAATTTTCTTGTAGTATGACAAACGCCCGTAATCACACATCCAGTATTTATTCGCATACATATTAGTTTTGGGTTCTATACGTAAAATTTCGTTGTTTCGTACCCCAATTTGAATGTTGCAACCGCGCGAACATCCCATACAAATTGATTCATTAAAACTCATATCCCACACACGCGATTTAAATCGGAAATCAGGGCTTGTGAGCGCTCCAACCGGACAAATATCAATAACATTCATAGAATAATTATTATCGAATTTTGCACCATCTTGTACTTTGATTGTTACGTGATCGCCCCGCTGAACAAACGAAAGCACATCTTGATGAGCAATTTCTTTAGCGAAACGTATACATCTGGAACAAGAGATGCAACGTTCTGCATCAAAAAGCACATTCGGACCCCAAGGAATGCGTTTATCTTTGTGATTTTTAGTTTCCTCAAATCTGCTTTCTCCGCGTGAGTGATTGAACGCATATTCTTGCAATTTACATTGCCCTGCTTCATCGCAAATTGGGCAGTCGAGCGGATGATTTATTAGAAAAAATTCCATTACAGCTTCTTGTGCTTTGATTACTTTATCGTAGTTTATGCGAACGTGCATACCATCTGCAACCTGTGTAGCACAAGCAATTTGAAGCTTTGGCATATAAGAAACAACTATATTACCGTTGCTGTCGGTTTCGAATTCCCCATTGGGAAGCCTTTTGGGCAAGCCAACCTCCACAAGACACATACGACAATTCCCCGCAACCGAAAGTTCCGGATGCCAGCAAAAATGAGGCACATATAAACCATTATCGTATGCTGCTTCGATAATTGTTTTACCGCTTTGCGTTTCTATTCGTTTCCCATCTATATAAATATGCGGCATTAAATACTCCAAATGTTAATTGTTCGAAAAACAATAAAAAATATGACGAAAAAACTTTTATATATTTTAGATAAAGCTTGTTTCTTTCTTACAAAATATTAATTATTTAGGTGGATTCTAATAATCGAACTTTATCCTTTGAAAATTTGTCCTTTCCAGCGGACTTTTTTAGAAAATAGTGTAAAAGGAATTATTAACTCAATTATCAAAAAAAATAGTATTGATGGGATAAGATACAGAAGTAATTTATTTTGTTTGAGCTTGACTGCGCTTGGAAAAATTATCGAAAAATCACCAGCAAATCTCAATAACAATAGCAATATCGCATATATGTAGTTCGCTGTAAATAATGGTGCTACTATGCCAACCCACATAAGTAAGCTTGATAGAACAAAAACAACAGCTTTCCACCCAAGGGTTAATCCGCCCATTGCCCAACGGCGGTGCTGGCTTATGTATTCGGCGAAAGTTCTGCAAGGTTTTGTAATAACTGTACCCCTATAATCGGTTACATAATGCAAGGCGTATCCATAATTATGAACTGTTTTCAGCAATGACAGGTCTTCGGTTACAGAAAATGGGATTTTTTTGTAGCCGCCAATTTCTTCGTATACTTTTCGGCGAACAGAAACGTTGTTGCCATAACATCCAAGTGGTATATCAAATGCAATACCAGCCGATGCCATTGTATTCATATAAATCCACTCGACAGATTGAATAATATCGAATAGTCGCTTCCCATCGATTAGTGTGAATGATGCAACCAAGCCAATATGCTCGTTTGCATAATTTTTTGTAATAGTACTAATCCATTCGGGATGGACTATACAATCGGCATCGGTCATCAATAATATTTCTCCTTTGGCTACTTCTGCTCCGAAATGCAAAGCACCAGCCTTGCCACGTAAATTTTGTTTTTGTTGTTCGTCTTTGATGCTCAAAACTTTTATGTTATCATATTTTGCGGCAACTTTTTGCATTATCTGTAAAGTAGCGTCGCTTGAGCGGTCGTCAATGGCGATGATTTCAAATTTATCTTTTGGGTAATTGCTCGATGCAAGTGCAATCAGACATTGTTCGATTGTCTCTTCTTCATTACGAGCTGGGACAAGCACACTTATAGCTGGGGTAAAGCTGATTTGCCCAACACTTTTTCTTCTGATTTTACTTGCTCCAATGAACATAAACAATGTTCGAGCAAGATAAGCAACAACAGCAGCAGCAATAATATATATCATACTTTTATTCTTTTTTAACAAAATTAACAATTAAAGGATAATTTTTAGTTAAGATTAGGGAAAAAATAAAAAAATATTTTGTAATTATTGAATTAATATAATGTTAATTACATTAGAACAAAAATTGTTAGAATAGTTGTAGATAATTAAATAATGAATTTCTTTAATAACTGAGGAAAAAGTTCTAAACAGTAGAAAAAATATTTAAAAAATGTAAAAATTTGTTAATTTTATTTGGGATAGGTTTCTATTTTTGTTAAATTAATACAATGAATAGAACTAATAAACCAAATAATTTATTAACAAAAATGGACGAGTTATGGAAATAAAAGGCTCAAAAGTATTAGTATTAGGTGGTTGGGGGCTTGTTGGTTCCGCAATATGCCGCAAATTAATGGAACACGAACCTGCACAATTAGTTATATTGTCTTTAAATCAGTGGGAAGCAGAAGATGCTGTTGCTCAATTGAAACGTGAATTCCCATCAGCCGATCCAAATATGTTCATCCCAAAATGGGGCAATATCTTTGCTCGTTCGGAATGGAAAGATATAAATTGGGGTGATGTTATTGCTGATGATGCAATGCGTGGTGAATTCCTCAAAGATATATTTTTTGATTTGGACGATAAAATTCTTAAACATTCTTTCTTGTATAATCTCATAGTCGAAACAAAACCAGATTTAGTAATAGATTGCATAAATACAGCAACTGCAATTGCTTATTTAGATATTTACAATACTGCAATCAATGCAATAAAGAAAATCGACAAAGGCGAATTAGACAAAGCTCTTATCGAAAGAGTTATCGCAAGCGCTTATGTTCCGCAACTTATCAGACATATTCAAATACTTTACCGCGGTTTGCTCGATGCCAAAACTACTATGTATTTCAAGGTTGGCACAAGCGGAACAGGCGGTATGGGTGTGAATATCCCATATACTCATAGCGAAGAGCGTCCATCGCGTGTACTGCTTTCGAAAACTGCTGTTGCAGGTGCTCAGACTTTATTGCTTTTCTTGCTTGCTCGCACTCCGAATGGACCAATCGTTAAAGAAATAAAGCCAACTGCGGCTATCGCTTGGAAAAAAATTGCTTATGGAGAGGTAAAACGTCGCGGCCGTGCTATCCCACTTGTTAAGATGAATTTTGATGATGCTCGCCCTGCCGAAGGGAAATTTGTATTCGATGATGCAACTGGTGTGGTTGATACTGGCGATGTATATAAATCAGTATTTATTGATACTGGCGAAAACGGCATTTTCTCCAAAGGTGAATTTGAGGCAATAAGCGCACTCGGGCAGATGGAAATTGTTACACCTGAGGAAATTGCTGAATATTTAGTTTTTGAAATTCGCGGTGGCAATACGGGGCGTGATGTAATTCAAGGGCTCGATGCTTGTACATTAGGTCCAACATATCGTGGAGGTATGCTAAGAAATATCGCTCTTGATAAAATCAAGAAGTTAGAAAAAGAATATGGCGTAGATTCTGTCGCTTTCGAGTTGCTCGGTCCTCCAAGACTATCGAAACTTCTCTATGAAGGCTTTATTTTGAGAAGAATAGTTGGAGCGATGAAAGATATTTCAAAATTCACTCCTGAAGAACTCTCGCAAAAAGCACTTGAACTTGTGAAAAACGATGAGAAATTATTAGCAGAAATGCTTTCGATCGGATTAGTTGTCCTATTGCCTGATGGTAAGAAATACCTTCGTGGAAAAGATGTAAAAATCCCAGTTCGCCGTGGAGAAGCGCAGCTCGATATGACTCCAGAAAACATTGAACAATGGTGCTACGAAGGATGGGTTGATCTGCGTCCGAAGAGCTTCTGCGATTGGCAGGAACGTTGCGAAAAAATTATGGAGCATGCCCGCCAAGTACCAGATGACGAAACGGGTTCAAGATACTCATATACATTAGATTATTGGAATCATTTCGAAACATTCGAAGAGGGCAAAATTGCTGGTTGGCTTTTCGAATTCGAAGATAAAGGTTGGAGATTTAAACGTTAATAATAATAAGAGTACATTATGGAAATTAATTCAATAAATAGAATGTTTTTAAATACACATTTGGAGTTTACAATGAAGAAATTTATTCTTATTATCGCACTGTTTATTGGTTTGCTTGCAAATAATGCACTTGCAAACAATGATAAGAGCGATGAAATTCAACGCAAGAGCGGGCTTACTATTCCTGCTGGTCCAAATACTCCTACCACATATCCTATCCAGTTTAATGAAACTAACACGGATAGGCAGGGAGTAAATCGTGCAGCATCCACGGGATATTACTTCGTCGATAGCGACGACCGTTCTGTTGGATGGGGTCCAAAAGACGATTTCGTTGATACTACTTTCCAACCAACAACCTGGAGAAGAATCCTTCCAGGACCCAGACTGGTGGATTCCACATATTGGCAAATTAACAAGGAAGAAGGTTTGAGATTTTTCCGTAATCCTGCTCAGGTAAACTTCTTCCGTCATCGTGATGCAAACAACAACCCAATTGTAGTGGACTCGACAGATAATGCTATTGCCGGTCCAATTCCAATTGGTTTCGGTTTCTATTTTAACGGCATTCGTTACGATTCTTTCTATGTTTCGACTAACGGTATAATTGCTCTTACAAATCGTCGCTATTATTATAACTCAGCTGGGCAAAGGACAATCCCACCGGGTGCTACTACTGCCTACGACCCAATGAGTATGGATTGGTATGTTCGTACAAGAACGGGCGATGGCCTTACCGACCCAACTCCAGATGATTTCGGATATAGAGTATCTGTGCTGAATAATCAAATTACTACGGCTACTGCAGGTATTCGTGCAAATGGTGGTGGTCAGCTAAATACTCTTTCGACAACTACTAACCGTGGTGCATATATTGCACCGTTCTGGGGACCAATGCACCTTTCACAGTGGAGTGTTAGAGACAACCGTCCCGATGACCACGGACGTGTTTACTATAAGAGAGAAATTGATGGAAGTAAATTAACTATATATTTTGTTAATATTGCGCCTCAAGCTGGTACATATCAATTCCCACAAGGAACATATAGTGCACAAAGCAACCGCCGTCCCGGTGATGTTGGGTATGTTGTAGCAAACGCTCAAGTGATTTTAAATAGATTGGACTCGTCAATTACTATTTATTATGAAAGCTTTACAGGAATGTATCCAATTAGTGCTATGTCGAAAGTTCCTGCTGCTACTGCTTTTGGTGTATTGGCAACAGCTGGTGTTACCGGTTGGGCTCGTGATGCAGCTTATGATACAAAAACTGGAACAGGTTCATTCCCATGGGGCCCTACCTCAGCTTCTGAATATCAGCAGACTACACACTATTTCGATAGAGTTACTCAATCATCTATGAGCTATTTATGGCCCCACAATAATTTGGGTGTTCGTTTTAAACAATGGAAAAATACACTAAGAGTTGTCGATATTCAATGGCGTGTTCGTGACGAAAATACAGCTGCTTCTGATTTGTCTTTTAGCAAGCAAATCACAACCGAAGAAGCTGCCAGCTACGAATTGCTTGCCGGTGAACCCAAATTGGGTGCTATTCAGCCTGTTGCTTTAATTCATAATGTTTCCAACGATATTCAAGGTCCTTACGGCGTGAACTTCACTCCTCAGGATGCTATTTTTAGAGCTCGCTTTATGATCTATAACCTTGCTACTTATACTGAAAATCCTGTTACTAAATTCCGCCAGCCAATTCCAAGAGTTGTATATAACCGTTTGATTAGAGTTACTCAAAAATGCTTGAATTTAGCAGCTCAAACTGCCGACCCAGATTGTGGCGACGATCCATACACTATGGTTCGTTTGTCCAATGTTACAAAAACTGGCAATAACTATACCGCAACACATGTCTATCCACTTCCAACGGGTGTAAATGGTGTTCCTCCATATAGATTTGTTCAAGTTTTCTTCCCACCTTTTGAACCAAATGAGTACATTCCAGATCACATTGGTAGAATGCGCGCATTTATCATTGCAGATGCTAATACTTCACCCGATCCATCATTGCCACCTCTTGGCGACAGCTGGCCTTTCGACGATACAACCAATGTTGACTTCATCGTAATGAAACGTTTACAAGAATTCAACGATGATTTCAGTGAATATCACAGTATATACAAAGTTGCAATGCCTTCAGTTCACAAATGGGTGAATATTGGTGCTATTGTTGCCGATGGTGAACAAAACTCACGCTATCCACTCCCACCACGTGGTGTTTTCTCAGCTGTCAACAGCACTAACGATCAACTTCGCTCACCAGTTCTACATGTAAACAGAAAGAATCTTGACGGTTCAGATTGGAGCCCAAATCAGAATACTCCAGGTGGCGATATTGTAACATCGTTCCCAATTGACCTACGTAATAAACGTGGTGCTGTACTATCTTTTGCAGTTCAAAGAACTCTCAACGGACCTGGCACTACCTGGGATCGTGGTTTTTCGGATCAGCAAATCGTAGGTGTCGAAGGACGTCTTGTCAGTGGTCTCGATAGGGCAACTTTATACACAAATGCTGCTTCTGTTACTCGTCCCGATGGCGACTCTATTGTAATTGAATTTATGCGCCCAAGTCCTGATGGTATTAGATTTGTTACAAATGTAAAAGACTATAATCGTTGGCGTTGGCATCCAGTTCCAAACTCAACACCTTATTATGGTATTCCGGCTTTTGCTTTGTTCGGTATGGGCGGTTACTTTATGGGCTGGGACGAAAAAAATCCAAATATCCCATTAAGGCGTGACCCAACCACTAACTCGAATGAAAACGGATTGCGTTTCGACCAATTTGATGATGGTATAGACTGGGGCTTCCGCCGTTTCCAAATTCAAATCCCTGATTCATTTATTTTAGCTCCAAATGATGGTGCTAAAAACTTCCGCTTCCGTATTCGTGTTGTTGCTCGTAATCACTGGAAAGGACTACCACCAAATATCCAAGATGACGACGATGACTTCCTTGTAGATAACGTTCGCATAGTAATGCCATCGAATAAGCCTGACCTTGAAGTTACTCAGGTTAGACCTTTGTGGCCTTACACCCTTGCTCCTGCTTCGCAAGCAACTGATATCCCAATATTAGTTAATCTTAGTAATAACTCTGATATAAACGCTTCTTCTTTCAAAATTAAAGTTAAAGTATTCCGTGGAGCTGGTTCATTCGGCGATCCTGTTTACTGCCGTGTAATTGAACTTGCTAACCTTAATGCTCGTCGTTCAATTGAAGTATCCATGCCTAACTGGAATGCAAAAGTTACTGGCGAGGGTACCTATCGCATACAAGCTATCTCTATATTTGAAGGCGGCGATTCATACATAAAGAACGATACTACTTACACTGATTTCCAAATTAAGTTTGGCGACGTCTTTGCTTATGACAATCCTAATAGAGAAGAAAACCAACTCCCGGAATTTTCTGGCACTGGTGGAAGCGGCCTTTCTTCGTTTGGTCAAGCTTATGGTGGTACCGGAGCTGGACTCGGCTCGTATACTAATCCAGTATATGTAATGGGTGGTAATGGAGCTGGCTCTGGAAGTGGTTCAGGGCAATTTGCTATGAAAATTACTTTGTTCAATGCTGATACTCTCTATGGATATAAAGCCTTGTTCGGAAGTTTGAACCAAGCTATGAATGACATTGCCTTCTCAGTTTACACTGGCGACCCGAATGTAAATACACCGATTTCTCTCTATCCGAACTCCAATATTGTTGCTAAACGTGGACTTGGCAGTGGTATGATATTCCCACAGTTTGATAGATACGTTCTCTATAGAATGACCGATTATGGACGCCAACCAGTAATCCTTAACAAAGGCACATACTGGATTTCTATTGCTCAACTTGGTCTGGAAGGATTGCATCTTGGCGCTACCGGCTATCGTATGGCTATGAGAACAACATCTCAATATGTTGATCCTCAAACTAACCTCGCTGGTACTGCTCTTGCTTGTAACTTGATGATTGATAAACAATTCCGTAAATGGGTTAACAACGAATATATCAACGATAATTACTTCTGCTACGAAGACTTAGCTGGTTCTGGCCAATGGACTGAATTTATGAAAACTTATGGAAACCCAGCATTTGCTCATCTGCACCACTGGGGTATTCCTCCACAGGATGGTACTACTCAAACATTCTCTCGTGGTACTTTCATTCCGATGCTTCGTCCATTCTTCGGATTTAAAGTTTATGAGCCTGAAAACGTAGTGCAAATCTGTATTGACGATATTCCTGTCGAATTGCTCGATTTCCGTTACGACATTCGTTCTAATGTTGGTATAGATCTTTTCTGGGAAACTGCATCCGAAATAAACAACTACGGTTTCTATATCGAAAGACGCAAAGCTGGCGAAAACGAATCCGAATGGAAAACTATTGGTTTTGTTCACGGTGCTAACAATTCCTCAACTATTCGCCACTACAACTTTACTGATAGAAGTGTAAAACTGAATGAAACTTATCAATACCGCTTGCGTCAAACTGATTTGGACGGTACTCAGTACTGCCCAACAAGCGAAGTGCTTACTGTTACTTTTGATATGGTTGATGAACTGAAAGTTGCTCAAAACTCACCAAATCCATTCAGGACCGTTACTAATATCGATTTCAATATGCCTGCTACTCAAAATGCACGCATAGAAGTTATTGATATGTTCGGTAATTTAGTTAAAGTTCTCTACGATGGTCAGCTACAACGTGGATTGAATACTGTTTCCTGGGATGGAACTAACAGCAACGGTTCTACAGTACCAGCTGGAACTTATATCTACAGAATTTTCTCCGGAAATGAAGTAGTAACTGGCAAAATGTCATTCGTTAAGTAATGATTTCTATTGCGAAAGAAGATGCTTGCTTATGCAGGCATCTTCTTTTTTATTTGAAATCAAGGAGTTCAATTATGGATACAATTTTTGGAAAAATCATCAAACGCGAAATCCCTGCCGATATAGTCTACGAAGACGACGATATCGTCGCTTTTCGAGACATCGACCCCAAAGCACCAATTCATATTCTTATTATTCCCAAAAAGCCAATACCGACTATAAATGATATTGAAATAGAAGATGCTGAGCTAATTGGCAAAATATTCATTGCTGCAAAAAAAATTGCGAAAGAAATGGGAATTGACCAATCTGGTTATCGACTCGTTATGAATTGCAACAAAGACGCTGGCCAAACTGTTTTCCATCTGCATTGTCATTTGCTTGGTGGGCGCCAGCTTCTATGGCCACCTGGATGATGATTAATATAATATTTTTATGAAGCACATTTTCACTGAAAACTGAAATTGTGCTTTTTTTTTAACGCCATCTTTTTTATCTCTTTTTTTTTTATTATCTTTGTATTTTAATGCATTATTGGATAAATGTATACATTAAAAATATCATATTGTCATTTTAGTACAAAAGAGCGGCGAAGAATTTCCAGACCGCCCTTTTCTCTTCCCACATCTCGTGCTGGCAAAATATTGCAGTTTCGGCACTACCAAACTGATGCTCCCGTTTGATAGAACCTTTCTTCTCATACATTTTTGTTTAATTTTTGTTTTTAGGAGATAATTATGAAAAAAGACTTCCTTTCAGTTTTGGATTTTACAACAGATGAAATTCTGGCTTCTTTCGAATTAGCAAAAGATATGAAAAAAGACCGTAAAAAATATTCGAAAGCATTAGAAGGCGAAACTCTTGCTCTGATTTTCGAAAAGCCATCGCTTCGTACTCGCACAAGTTTCGACGTTGGTATCCAGCAACTCGGTGGATATTCCTTGTATCTTTCGCCAAACGAAATAAATTTAGGCAAACGTGAATCTGTTTACGACGTTGCAAAAAATTTGGAACGTATGGTACAAGGTGTGATGATCCGCACTTTCGGACACGATATTGTTGAAAATTTCGCCCGCTACGCAAGAATTCCTATCATCAACGGTCTTACGGACTATTCACATCCTTGCCAAGCTATGGCAGACTTCCTTACAATTTTAGAACACAAAGGAAAATTCGAAGGTTTGAAACTTTGCTATGTCGGTGATGGCAATAATGTTGCTCACTCGCTCATGGATGCTGGTGCTCGTCTTGGCGTCAATGTTACTATCGCTTGCCCGAAAGGCTTCGAGCCGAACTTGATTGCTTTCCAGGAAGCTTCGGAAGCTGCAAAAGCAACTGGCGCAAAAATTGAAGTTGTTCATTCACCACAAGAAGGCGTCAAAGGTGCAGACGTTGTTTATACTGACGTTTGGGCATCTATGGGTCAGGAAGCAGAAACTGCAAAACGCCGCCAGATATTTATGCCTTTCCAGGTTAATGCTGAACTTATGAAACATGCAAAAGATGATGCTATATTTATGCATTGCTTGCCTGCTCATCGCGGCGACGAAGTTACAGACGAAGTTATCGATGCTCCATATTCAGTTGTTTTCGACGAAGCTGAAAACCGTCTCCACGCTCAAAAAGCAATTATGTATCAATTAATGAAAAAGTAAAAGGAGTTTATCGTGGCTTATACAGCTTTGATTGCCATTGGCGGCAATTCTTTAATTAGAGCTGGGGAGCGCGGCACTATCGAAGAACAACTTGCTAATGCACACGCAACTGCAAAATCTATCGCCCAAATGATAAAAATGGGCTGGCGTGTGGTTATCACTCACGGCAACGGTCCGCAGGCTGGCGCCGCTCTGATTCGTTCAGAGCGCGCCGCCGGCGAAGTTTATACTCATACACTCGATATGTGCGTCGCTACTACTCAAAGTGAAATTGGTTATATGCTTCAAACCGCTTTGGAGCACGAATTGCGATTGCTCGGCTTAAATAAATTAGTTACCGTTGTGCCTACTATGGTTGCCGTCGACCCAAGCGACCCGGCTTTCCAAAAACCTACCAAACCAATTGGACCTTTCTATTCAAAAGAAGTTGCACAGGAGAAGAAAGAAAAATTAGGCTGGGACATTGTCGAAGATGCTGCCCGTGGCTATAGACGTGTTGTCCCATCGCCTGAACCTATGGAAGTGCTTCAATTAGAAGTGATAAAGAAAATTATTAATTTGGATATTATTACAATTGCTCTCGGTGGCGGTGGTATTCCCGTTGTCAAGCGTGAAGATGGCTCTATTGTCGGCTGTGAGGCTGTCATCGACAAAGACCGTTCCTCTGCTTTGCTTGCTAATGGACTAAACGTAGATTTATTCATTATTTCTACTGATGCGGACCAAGTTTATGTTAATTATAAAAAAACCGATATGAAAGGTCTGCGTTATGCAACAACTGACGAACTGCAAAAATACTACGACGAAGGGCATTTCCCCGCTGGTAGTATGGGGCCAAAAGTTGAATCTGTGATTCGATTTATTAAAAATGGTGGACAAAAGGCTATCATTACATCTTTCGAATGCTTGATGGATGCTCTCGAAGAAAAAGCAGGAACACACGTTTCTAATTAATTTTTTTTCTTATATTTGCAAAAACTACTTCAAGGAAAAATATATGCGTCATATTGTAGAATCCCAGCAGTTCACCGTCCCAAAAATCCTCGAATTGTTCGAACGAACCGAGCTGATGAAAAAAATCGTTGCTCGTGGTGGTACTCGCGACTACGAGAATAAAATTATGGCTTCGCTTTTCTACAAGCCGTCTACTCGTACTCGTTTTTCGTTTGAATCTGCTATGTTTCGGTTGGGTGGCAAAGTTCTGTCCACCGAGCAAGCAATGGAATTTTCATCAGAAATCGAGGGCGAACGTTTAGAAGACACAATTCGTATAATCGCAAACTATTGCGATGCTATTGTTTTGCGGCATCACGAGGAAGGCGGTGCAAAACGTGCTGCGGCTATCTCGTCGGTGCCTATTATCAATGCTGGTGATGGTTCCGGCGGTCAGCACCCAACCCAAGCTTTGCTCGACCTTTATACTATCTATAACGAATGCAAAACGCTCGACGGGCTGTCCGTAGCATTTGTTGGTGCGCTCGATTATGGGCGAACAGTTCGTTCGTTGGCTTATCTTTTGAGCAAATTCGAGCGAGTGAAACTATATTTTGTGGCTCCAAAAGAAATTCAGATTAAGCCCGACATATTAGAGCATTTGGACGAAAAAGGTGTAAATTACCAACTTTTGGATAATATTGGCGATATTATCGGCAAAGTCGACGTTGTTTATCAAACCCGTATTGAACGCGAACGTCTCGAAAACAAGCATGTTGACTTATCTCAATACAACATAAATTTAGATGTTTTGCAAAGAATGAAATACAATTCAATCATTATGCATCCGCTCCCGCGTTCTGTAGAAATAGACCATTCGGTGGATGCGGACCCGCGAGCAGCATATTTCCGCCAAGCTGAAAACGGCTTGTACGTGCGAATGGCGCTCCTAACGATGATTTTCGATAAATAATACTTTGCCCCGCCAAAAAGAGCGGGGCAATTTGCAATATTTATTCCTGCTTTTTTTCATTAATTTATCTAAACTCTTTAATAATATTTTTTCAGCTAAATGAAATTAATTAATAATTAAACGTTTATTAATTTTAAATATAAATATAATTAATTTTTTGTAATATTTTTGTTTGATATTGAAAACTGTGTAAAAAATTACACATACTATTTTGATTTTTAGGTATATTTTATTAATTTTGAATTAATTGAGTAAATAATATGGTTAAAATTGAAATATCGTTGGACCTTTAAGAATGAAGACGATACAGCAGTACATTATTTAGCAAAGCAATTAAAGATACCGGTTAGTCTGGCACGCGTTCTTGTTGCAAGAAATTTGAAAACGGCAGAAGAAGCTGAAAGCTTCTTCGAGCCATCTCTCGATAAGCTTCACGACCCTTTTATTATGAGGGATATGAGAAAAGCAGTCGAGAGAATTCTGAAAGCACGAGATAATGGTGAGCAGATTTGGGTTCACGGTGATTACGATGTTGATGGTACTGCAAGTGCGTCTATGGTGTGCCTCTTCCTAAGGGAGATAGGGGTACACGTTGATTATTATATCCCTGATCGCTTCGAAGATGGCTATGGTCTTTCTAAAAAAAGTATTGATTTAGCCCGCCAGAAAAATTCTAAAATATTAATTACAGTTGACGTCGGTATTACTTCTTATAGTGCCCTTCGCTATGCTAACGAAAGTGGCTTAGACACAATTATTTGTGACCACCACGAGCCCGGCGATGAACTTCCGGATGTTTTTGCTATTTTAGACCCACTTATTCCTGGCTGCGAATATCCTTTTAAGCCTCTGGCTGCCTGTGGGGTTTCTTTTAAGTTTATTCAAGCTATTTCGCAAGAAATTGGTAAACCTGAAATAGCCTACAAATACCTTGACTTCGTTGCTATTGCCTCCGCTGCTGATATGGTGCCGCTTATCGGTGAAAACCGTATAATGGTTTATTACGGTTTGCAGCAGCTTAATACAGAACCACGTCCGGGCATCAAGGGGCTTATCTATTGCACCGGCTTGAAGTTAGGGCATATCACTGCATCAAACATTGTTTATGCAATTGCTCCTTTGATTAATGCCGCCGGACGCCTCGGCGATCCGCGCCGTTCCGTCGAAATGATGATACAACAAGATGAATATGCTTCTTTCCGTATTGCTCAAATGCTCGAAGACGAGAATCGCAAACGCCGCCTCTTCGATCAACAAACTTTCGACGAAGCTGTGCCAATTGCTGAACAACTTATTGCCGAAAAAGATAGACGCAGTTTAGTTATCCACGGCCCTAACTGGCACGCTGGTGTCATCGGTATCGTTGCTTCGCGACTTGTGGATAAATTCCACCTTCCGACCGTACTTCTGACTACTATCGATGGTATTGCCAAAGGTTCTGCCCGCAGCATAAACAATTTTGATATTCACTCTGCTCTGAAAAAGTGCGAACATCTTCTAATTGAATTCGGCGGGCATAAACACGCTGCCGGACTATCGCTTAAAATCGAAAATATTCTTGCTTTCCGCGATGCTCTCGACGAAATTGCTCACCAATTTATTACTGAGGATATGCTTGTGCCGAAAATTGAAATTGATGCCGAACTTCAATTCAATGAGCTTTCCCCGCAATTTTTAAAAATTCTAAATAAATTTGCTCCATTCGGCTTTATTAACAACAAGCCTTATTTCTTTACTCGTGGCGTAAAATCGCTAAACGGCGTTAAAATTGTTGGTAGCAATAGCATCAAATTCCGGGCTATTCAAAATAACTTTGTCATCGATGCCATCGGTCCAAATCTTGCTCATAAAATTCATCTTTGCACCGGTGGCAAATCGTTTTCTATTATTTACAATCTCGAAACCCATAATATGAATGGGCAAAAATCACCACAAATTTCTATTAGAGACATTAGACCCGATGAATGATAAACAACGCTTTTGCCAAATACTGTTTTGAACGGATAAGCGAAATCTATCTTAGCACTGATTTAAATAATCGTCAAAAAATCCTTGCTGCTTTCAAAGTGTTCAAGGATTTTTTTATTAAATTAGATGAAGATAATTCGCAGATTTTTTCAAGCTTCTATCAACGCATCATTTATATCATCAAAAAAAATAATTTCGACAGCAAACTTGCGAAAAGAATTCACTTTGTTCGATACGTAGCAAATCAATCGCGAAAGAACAATGACAAAATTACTGAAATTCATTTCTTTACCTACTTTGCTAATTTATTTTTGATACTCCATTTTGTTGCCAAACAAAAATTAGCCTTTCCAGATAGCCAACTTGCAAATTTTACTAATATTGAACTAATTTCAGACAAACGCTCCAAATCCCATCCTTTCATAAAGTCGAGCTTTCGAGCTTATGTCAAACATGTAGAAACTGATAACGCAAGCGATTTCTGCTTGCTTACTATGGAAAATGATGACGGCACAATATTTAAAGTTAAACTTAATCATCATTGGCAATCGCTCAAAAGTGAACTTTCTGAAAACACCACTCTACAATTTCATAATCTTTCGCAAAATGGAAATATTTTCGAGACAAATCGCTATTCTCTCGTTGTTTACGAGCCTGACTATTTAATCGATGTTACTGATATAGCTGAATGCTTTTCACAAAACGACTTTAATCCTTTTCTCTATTTTGTCAAAAAAATTGGCGAGCGAACTACAAACCCCGCAATGTTAAAAGGAAATATTGTTAATACCCTATTTGACGAACTTATTCTTGATAAACAGACAAACTATCAAGAATGCTTTCAGAAAGCACTCAAAAGCAAGCCAATTCAGTCAGTTGCAGCAGTTCGTTCTATTGATGAGCTGAAGGACCTATATTACGAATTACTCAATATTTTTGATATTATTAAGCAAAATGTTCAAAAAATTTCCTATGATCGCGCTTATATAGAACCTACATTCATTGCCCCAGAATATGGAATAAGCGGGCGTTTGGACTTGCTTGCCGAAAATTCAAAAGAACTATTTGCTGTGGAACTGAAAAGTGGGAAGTCCCCAAATTCCAATTTATACTACGCAGACTACGACAAATCCTATTCGCTTGCTATTTGGAAAAACCATGTTATTCAAGCTATGTGCTATATTATACTGCTCGAAGCAAACTTTAGCGATAAAACAGTTTTCGCAAGCATACTCTATATTGCAGCAGCCCAAAACCAACTTCGTAACGTCCCAAATACTTTGCTGCTTAAACAGCAAATTATTCGTTGCCGAAATGCTATTACTATTCTTCTAAAAAAAATAGCCGATAACCCTGAAATACAACTGCATAAATTTTTTTCAGATGAATCATATTCTTCGAATTTGCCACCATACATTATTGCTGATTTCGACCTGTACAAGCAGCTTTACAATTCAATCTCGAAATTGGAACAAAAACTTATTGCCAATATGATTGGATTCATTGTTCGATTGAGTTTTCACAACAAAATTGGTGATGAATTTGGATCAACCAGCGTTTCATCTCAGTGGCTTGAATCAATCGAAGAAAAAATCGAAAAAGGCACAATCATTGCAAATCTTTCGCTTATACCTGAAAAATCTGATTTTATCAAAATGCATCTTACTTTTGCAAAAAATGAAATTAGTTCTAAAATTAACATTCTTCGCAAAGGCGACCTTTGCATTTTAAAAAAGCAAAACTCTGACGCTGCTTCTGACAATAATAATCAGGTGCTAAAAGGTATTGTTTCGTCAATTTCTAATTCTGAAATTACCATAAGTTTAATTAACAAACTTATTAACTTTAATTTTGATACCAATCATAAATGGACAATCGAACAAGAACAAAGCGATGCAATTTCGGGCTATCTATATTCATCTGTGTCCTCGCTTTTGAGGTGCTCCCCGCAAAAACGTTCGCTTCTTCTTGGACTGAACAAACCGCAATCTAACCAGCATCCCGAAATTTCATATTCCGAACTTATTTCTGAACAAAATCAGTTGCTAAGAAAAATCATTGCAGCTAACGATTATTTCCTTGTCCAAGGACCGCCCGGAGTGGGAAAAACCTCATATTTGCTTCGCTTTTTAGTCAAATATTACTTCGAGAACACAAACTCGAATATATTGCTTGTTGCATACACCAATCGTGCTGTTGATGAAATTTGTCTTACTCTTAAAAAAATATCGCCCGATTTTCCATTCTTGCGGCTTGGTAGCAAAGAAGCGACCGAAATTGAAGAAAATTCTATTGCATTTTTAGGTGAAAAACTTCGTTTTTCGGATTTATTCCTGAAAATTAAAAGTTGCCGTGTTTTTGTCAGTACTATTTCATCAATTCTTACTTCAAACGAACTTTTCCAAATAAAGAATTTTGATATTGCAATAGTCGACGAAGCAAGCCAAATTTTAGAAGCTTATATTTATTCATTGATTACGCAGGTGAGAAAATTTGTGCTTATTGGCGATGAAAAGCAACTTCCTGCGGTTGTTCCATTGCAAAATGGACGTGCAAAAATCAAAGACGCTGAACTTTCGCAAATAGAAATGTCAGATTTAAGCATTTCATATTTTGAACGCTTGCTAAAAATTGCACAGAAGAATGGCTGGGATAATTTCTACGGTATGCTTTCCTATCAATCACGAATGAAGCAACCTATAATGAATTTAGCAAATTATCTGTTCTACGAAAACAAACTTCAACTCTCTGCTTTTGTAAATCGCATTCCCACCGAAGTACAATTTTGTGACGATTTTGAGATTTTAAATGCCGACGATATAATTTTTATTAACACGCCGACAACAAATTCCAGCAAAACAAACAAAATTGAAGCAGAAATTGCCTCTAAAATTGCAAAATCTCTTGCTCAAAAATCAGGTAGCTGCCTTGATAATTCCGATATAGGAATAATTGTTGCTTTCCGATTGCAGGGCAGCGAGATATATAAAAATCTGGGTGAACTTGCCCGTATAATTGATGTCGATACAGTCGAGCGTTTCCAAGGTTCCGAGCGACGAATAATTATTATTTCCTTTGCTGTTAATAAGCAAGTAGAAATTGATATGATTTCTAATATTTCGACGTTCAATGGTAGAATTATCGACCGCAAACTGAATGTTGCAATTACCCGAGCCAAAGAAAAACTAATTATTATTGGCAATGCACAGATTTTAATGCACTCACCTGTGTATTACAAATTGATTAATTATATTAAAGAAAGGCACTTATTTATAGATTACAAGAGAATTCTATCAGATGGAAGTGATCACAAGTCTTAATACTTCAGACCATTTTGTAAAAAATAACAGTCGCCAGCCTAATATTCCACCGAAACTAATAAATGTTATTCCCGCAAATTGCTTGACACGAATGATTAAATTATCTGAAAACTTGCTTTTCAGTCTGAACACAATATTCGATAAAGTATAGAGCCAGACAAAATTCCCTATCCCGAAACCAATCGAATATATAAAATTATTGAATGTTGTAACTTCAAATAAACCAAACTTCTGAACCTGAATGCCTACATACCCGATCGATGGCAAGAAAGTCGGATTTGCAATATTTGCGATTGCCAACCCAAAGCCTAACAGAAACGGTCCTTTTTCTTTGAAATGACGAACGAAGTTGTTTTTGTTTTCTATATCGGCATCTTCAATTTGCTTGTCAGACTGAGATTTGCTTTTTAAACTATATAATCCGTAAGCTAAAAAGCCTATTATTAAAATTGTCTGAAACAAAATAGAATAAATAGGATGACAATCTAAAAAACTATGTAAAGCTTGCACAACTGCAGTAGCAGCAGTAATTGCGATAAAGCAAATGATAAAGTCAGCAACTCCTGAACCAATTGCGACATACATCGCAGGTCGTATCTTTTTATTTAGTCCCATCTTAATTGATAATACGCCTATGGGACCCGGTGGCATAGCAAGAATAAAACCTACAATTAATCCTATAAGAAGAGCTGTTATCAAATTGACACTAAATAATTATACATTTGCATAAATATAAGAAAAAAAATTTTTTTTTCAAATTTTTAGTTTGATTTTCGTCTTACCAAATAATATATTTGCAATATTAATTAAAGTATTATTAACAAATTTAAAGGAACTGCTTGAAATCTGCATTTGTAGTTGGAAACCCAAATTTTGGGAAACAAAGTCAAACAAAAGAACCACAAAGAAAGCACAGAATTAACAATGAAATCACTGCAAAAGAAGTTCGCGTTGTAGATAGTGACGGCGGTATGCTGGGAATAATGAATATCAAAGATGCTTTGAAATTAGCAGAAGAACGTGAAATTGATTTAGTAGAAATTGCCCCACAAGCCAATCCACCTGTTTGTAAATTAATCGATTACGGCAAATTTTCTTACGAACTCCAAAAGAAAGAGAAACAAATCAAAAAGAATTCCACCGCTTCTCAGATGAAGGAAATTAGATTTAAGTCGCGTACTGCTTCGCACGACTTTAATTTCAAGCTCAAACACGCTCGCGCTTTTATCGAAGAGGGCAGCAAAGTCAAGGCTTCTGTTATTTTCCGTGGTCGAGAGATTGTTCACACTGATATTGGCAAAGAACTTCTCGAAAAATTTATCGAAGAAATGTCCGATATTGCCAAAGTTGATTCACCTCTGAAATTCGAAGGGAAAAACCTCTCGGTTATTCTCTCACCGGCAAAAACTAAAAAAGCAAAACCAACGAAAGAAGAAAATAAATCTTAATATTTTTATTGAATTCAAATAAATCCTAATAGAGGCTGTTTTTAACCTTCCGAAGGTTCCAAGCCTTCGGAAGGTTCGTGTTTTTATTATCCCGTTTACATATAAACACCATTATATAGTGCAGTTAGGACCCGTTCACTTTGTTGCCGGCTTTCAAAAAGCCTGTGGTTGTTTTTTTGAATTAAAGATGATAATGAGATTAATAGTAAATGTAGCTGTATTGATATTTTTCAAGCAAATTCCCATTCAAATCTGCAACTGTTTCGATTGAAATAAGCCCGTACTTGTTATAATAGAATGTTCTAATTCTCTGGATTGAGCCGTTCTTATCATAATTTATGATTTGCAAGGCTTTTTCCTCTTGCTTGTAGTTCAAAGATTCTTTCGTAATAATCGTTTCGCTGGAATTCTTTTCGCTTACTGTTCGCTCAACTAAACTTCCATTGTTGTACAAATAAGCATATTCATAGTGTAAAATAGTCCCAACCTGTAAATTTTGGACTTCCTTTCTCAGCACATTGCCGTGAGCATCATAGGTATATATTTCTTTCGATATGATTTTTCCATCGACAGAAATTTGTGTCTTTTCTTTGATTTTTCCGTTTTCATCTACAATGGATAGCACCCGCGAAATACCTGTTAAATTCCCACTTTCATCAAAACTTTTCTGCTCTTCTGTTGTTTTTGTTTTATCATATAAATATTCGGAATAAAATTTAACTTTACCGTTTGAATAATATTCTGTATAATCTATAATTTTCTGGTCGGTTGAGTAATTTTTCTTGTATAAAATTTGTTTTTCTGACTGATTAGATAAATTAACTTTGTATTTTGTTTCAGTTTTAATTTTAATCGAAGTTATGTCTTCTACAGGGTTATCTACAACTCCACAACTTGTTAGTAATAAAACTATAAGGGAAAATATTGGTAAAACTTTTTTCATAATAACCCTTGAAACTAATCAAATAAACTTAACAAGAAATTTTCAAAAAATCAATAATTTTTTTACTTATTTTTGTATTTTATTTAAATAAGTATTGCATATGAACAACGAACAGATACAGGATATAGAAGAAGAAGGTGGATTGGGCTTTTGGGACCACGTCGAAGAACTCAGACAGCGAATAATTTTTTCTGTAATAGGGATAATAATCGGTTGCATAATTGCGGGTATATTTATTGGCGATATTATGGATTTAGTATTGCTAAAGCCAGCCGCAAGTGCTAAACTTGATTTGCAAAATCTAAAGCCTTTCGGACAACCATTTCTTTACTTTAAAGTTATTCTTGTCGTTGGGATAATCTTTTCGTTTCCATTTACGCTCTATCAGCTCTGGGCTTTTATCAAACCTGCACTTTACGAACACGAGAAACGATGGGTGTCGACGATTACTTTTTTTACTTCGCTATGCTTTTTCATAGGTGTTGCATTTTCTTACTTTGTGATGATACCTTCTATGCTTTCATTCGCAGCAAGCTTCGGTAGCGAAAAAATAAAAAACATCATTGATATTAATGAATATTTCAGCTTTTTAACAATGATTCTTCTTGCTTCTGGAATATTATTCGAAATGCCGATGATTAGCTTTGTTCTTTCCCGATTTGGAATAATTACTCCCAAAATGCTCAGAAAATATTGGCGTCATTCTGTTGTGGTTATCCTTATTCTTGCTGCTGTGATTACTCCGACACCTGACCCCATTAGCCAGCTGATATTTGCTGCACCCCTGTTTTTACTTTACGAAATTAGCATTTGGGTGGCAGCCTTTGGCTTGCAAAAGCGGCAAGCATCGGAAGCCGCAAGCGATAATCAAAATGCATAACCTATGCCAAAGTGATAAACTGTGTGGGAAAATGCTTTTCGCCTTCCTGTCGGGTCGTACAACGGAGTTGCAACATCAAGTCGGAACGGACCTATTGGAGTGATATATCCAATGCCGAACCCTGCCGATACTGCTAATTTTACGAAGTAATCTGCAAATTTCATTTTGTAGTCCTCCACTCCGACAAACCAATCAAACGCATTCCCGAAATCGGCAAATGTTGTAAATGTAATGTTGCTTAAATGTTCTGCAAGGAATTCGTTCAACCAGCGGTAATAAGAAAATCTATATCTAAATTCCAGACTCCCTTCGAGTAATCCTGCATTCCCGATGAAATTTTGCATATATTGGTAAGTTCTATTCGACCCGAAAGTTTGCGAAGTGATTTTGGTGTAGCGTAGTGTACGCGACGCCCATCCACGAACGCTATTGCTTCCACCTGCAAAAAATTGACGTTCAATTGGGACATATACATTTGCCTCCTGCATCAATTTTATCGCTCCAAATCGTCCTTTTGCTGCAAAAACTAAATTATCGCTTATCGAGAAATACTGACTATGCAGAAAATGCACCCGAAAGTACCTTGCTATACCCGAAATTGATGGGTGCGATAAAAATATATTCCATCCATCAATATTTATCAATGTATACGAACCTTTGCTCGGATTGAACACATCGTTCTTTTTATCACTAACTAAATTGATGCCCATAGTATTAGAAGTCCAGAGATGAAAATCTGGTTCGTTTAGATATTGATACAGGTTGTTGTATAAATAAAATGATTCGATAACGCGTAATGAATCTTCTGGGTTTGTTGTCCGACGCGATGCCTCGGCTATTGCTGTATTGTAATTTACCGGATTTTCACGTTCAAACGTAAAATCTATACTTACTGAATTAAAAAATGTTTTCTTTGGCAATACAAGCGAGAAACGTATAGGAAACTGCAAAGTATTCAACTGAAATAGATTATATACCTTACGAATTGAATAATTCAAACTTGTTGTAGCTGCAATGCGTGTTTTGTCCACTATCCACAGCAGCGGCTGGTAAAACCTGACACCCACAAGCATCTCATAATCTAAATTATCAATATTTTGCAGCGTTTTCCCTACATCTTTGAACGAAAAGCTCGAATAGAAAGAACCATTTTGAGCATTACCAAACAGGTTTCGATGGCTTATGTTCCCTTCGATACCCGCATTAAAGTTTGTCATAGGTGTGCGATTCGAAAACAATGCCAAACTCCATTCCTTTTGCTTTCTATATACTGTTTTCAAACAAAAATTTACAACTGAATCCTTATCGCGATTATTGCAAGTATCAATTTCAACAGATTCGAAAGTTCCAAGAGTAAGCAAATTTTCAATTGATGAATTTACTTTGCTACGGCTATACCAATCACCTTTATATATTTCAAATTGCCGACGCTTCATTTCGTGAGTAACAATATGCTGTTGGCGTGTTGAATCGATAAAATACAAATCCCCAAAAATTATTCTTTTCCCCAAATTAAAAAATACTGTAACGCTGTCTTTCTTTTCAAGTGTGTCGATATCTACGTTAGGTCGCCTGTAAGTTGCGGAATAATAACCGTTGTTTAAAAGCGCTTCGTAAATTGTGTCTATTCTTTCAAAAATTGCTTGCTCGTTGAAAAATTCAATTTTAGGCAGCCTGTTAAGTTGATTGTTAATTTTATTTATCACATCGTCAGGTAACTTTTCAAGTCCAAGCAGCGAAAGAGTGTCCAACTTATAGCGCTTGCCCTCGGAAATAAGAAAATTCAATGTATTTTGCCGCTTTTGATAGTCTGGAACAATCACGATTCGCAGTCGGACATCGTGAAAACCATGAATATTGTAGTATTGCCAAATAGCAACTGAATCAGATTCAATAAGTTTGCTGTCGAAAATGCTTATTTCGTGCTCGAGCGATTTAATAGCTGTGCTAATTTCACGCATTAATATGCGTGGTGCAGCTTTGTTCTTCTTGCTTTCGTTTAGATATGTTTGCAATACTTTATGTGGGAAACTTCGGTTTGTCTCTTTTGTTTGAATGATATTACGCAATTGATTTTCAGAAAAATATGAATTGCCTGAAAAGCGTATCATTCCTATTTCGTATTGTCCGGGAAAGCGAACCGATGGGACTAACTTTTGAGTAGTAAATTGGCTGCCAAACGCAATTTGAGATAAAAAACACAGCCAAAAAACATATGTTGCTGTATATTTTAATGAAATTTTCAATCTAATTTGCTTCCGGCAATAAGACAAAAAACGTTGTCCCATTTACATTCGTGTTTCTTTCGGCCCAGATTTTGCCTCCATTTTTCTCGACCATCTCTTTGCATAAAATTAAGCCCAACCCCGAACCCTTTTCATTCTTTGTTCCCAAAGATGAATGATGTTTATCGATTTTAAAGAGTTTTGCTTTCACTTCGTCCGAAATTCCAACGCCTGTATCGATAACTTTTAGCAAGATTCCGTTGTCTGAATATTCCGATTTGAAAGTGATTTTCCCACCTTCGAATGTAAACTTGATTGCATTTGTAAGCAAATTGTGTATTACTGACGTTATCATCTGCTTATCAACAAATACATTATGTTCCGGCAGTATGTCGTTAATTATTTCAATCTCTTTTTTGTCTGCATTTGCTTGAAGAAGCGAAGCCACCTCCTTAGTAGTTCTCATTAGATTTACCTTAATAGGTTGTGGGAGTAACCTTTGAGTTTGTATGCTTGCCCATTGCAGAAGATTTTCAAGTAAAATATATTGATTTTTCAATGTCTGGTGCATTTTTTTTATCAGGTCGATTATTTCCTCTTGATTCATTGATTCTCCTTCTTGCGAGAGCAAATCAGTAAGCCCAAGCAAACCGCTGAATGGTCCCCGCAAGTCGTGGGCAATAATTGAGAAGAATTTATCTTTGGTTGCATTGAGTTCCATTAGTTCTTCGTTCTGCTTTGCAATTAAATCACGCGATTTTTTCAATTCCAGTTGCGTCATTACTCGCGCAAGCAATTCACCCGAATTAAACGGCTTGGTAACATAATCGACGGCTCCTACCTCAAAACCTTTGATTATGTCCTCGGGCTGAGTTTTTGCTGTCAGAAAAATTACAGGTATATCCTGAGTTTCTGGATTTGATTTCAATTTCTGGCAAACAGTAATTCCGCTCATACCCGGCATCATTATATCAAGCAAAATCAAGTCTGGCTTGTTGTATTGAACGGTTTCCAGTGCTTCTTCACCGTTGGTTGCAAACCCGATGTCTAAGCCTTTTTGTAGCAATACGTTTCCCAATACCTGCAAGTTCTCGGGTATATCATCTACAATTAGCACCGAACCTTTTGTTGTACCTCCGTTCATCTCTCTATTGCTTTTTTATATTATTGATTAATACATTAAAGTCATTGAAAATTTGGATAATTCTATCAATTTTGAATGCATTTGCCTGCTTTATCAATTCATTTGCGAATTCAACTGCTTTCGGATAATTATGCTTCTTCCCAAAGTTTAACAATTTTTCAGCAAAGCTTTTAATTTTACTAATATATAAAGATTTTTTAACAATTTGAAATTCCGGTAGAATATTCTCGGTGAAATCATTTATCATTTCATCCGTAATTTCGTTGATAATCTCGTCCACCGATTGATAAATAACTATATCTTCGCTGCTTCCTACTTTTTCTTCTTGGGAATGCCTCAAAAATCGTGCAAGCTCGTTCAGCAATTGTTGCTTTGTAACTGGTTTCCTTAAATATCCATCGAACATTTCTAAAATTTCATCAACTTCTTCTTTTATAGCAGATGCCGTAAGAGCTATAATTGGAATATGGCTTGTTGAAGGATTGCTCTTAATGATTTTTCTTGCAGTATAGCCATCCATAACGGGCATATGCAAGTCCATAAAAATTATGTCGGGTGAGAACTTCTCTAATATTTCAATTGCCTCTTGTCCATTTATTGCTTCAACAATCTTAAAATTATATGGTTTTAAATAGTATTCAATTACCTGACGATTAGTGTCTACATCTTCAACCAATAGAATTTTGCCGCTTTCGAAATGATATTGAACATTCTGCACAATTTTACTTTCTCTTTTAGTGTGTATTCCAGCAGCAATACGCACGCCATAGAGTTCAATTGTGAAAGTCGAGCCAATTCCGGGCGTACTATCAAGAAATATTTTCCCACCCATCATTTCAGTTAATCGTTTGGTAATCGACAGACCCAGCCCTGTTCCGCCATATTTGCGAGTGCTTTGACCTTCCTTCTGCTGGAATGCTTCGAAAATTATTTCTTGCTGAGATTTTTCAATCCCAATTCCTGTGTCCTGAACTTTAAGAATAATATCTATTTTGCTTCCTTCTTTATCTGGATCTTTTGCATTTACTACAACTCGAATTTGGCCTTTGTCTGTGAATTTTACAGCATTGCCAACAAGGTTGAATAATATCTGGCGAACTCTTGTTGCATCTAATATTAAAGATTTTGGCAACTTCTCGTCGTAGATTATATCAAAAGCTAAGCCTTTTTCTGTTGTTTTGATTGAGAAAATATCCCGAATTTCATCGATTATGTCTCGTAAACTAACCGCTTCGTATTTGATTTCCATCTTCCCGGCTTCAATTTTGGAAAGGTCTAATATATCATTAATCAATTCAAGAAGATTTTTCCCGCTATTTGTAATACCTGTAATAAAGTCGGAATATTTAGGGTTATCGCCCAGTTCTTCTCTCAGTAATTCAGAGAAACCAAGAATTGCATTCATTGGAGTGCGAATTTCGTGACTCATATTAGCTAAAAACTCGCTTTTTGCTTTGTTTGCAGCAACAGCTGCTTCGCTTGTCTGGCGAATTAATTCAATATCTTCCTCTCGCTCTATTGCTGAACCTATTGCATTTGCTGCTATAGATAAAATTGATATTTCTTTCACCGTCCAATCCCGCTCGTACTTAACACTGTCGAAGCCAATAAAGCCCCAAAGCTTCTCCTTTACAACAATTGGGATAATTAAAAATGATTTGACATCGTGTTCGATTAGCATATTTTGCTCGTTTTCTGGCAATTCGGACACAATTACATTTATAGGTTGTTTCATACAAAGTGGTTTAACAATTGAGGGTATTTTTTCTTCAATAGATAAATTTTGTAATTCCTCTAAATGCGCCTGAGATTGAAGATTTTTGTCGAAATATTCGTATGTTAACCGGAAGAGTTCCCGATTTGTTTCTGCTTGATAATATTTTTCGTAAATATATGCCCTATCGACTTCCACAACCTCGCCAAGTGTAACAACAATTTGTTGCAATATATTCCTGAATGAGTAGTTTTCGAGCAATGCAGTGGAAATTTCGGCTATTGCCTTAAAAATTCTATCTTCTTTCTCGGTCTCCAGCTGTATATGTTTTGCCTGTGTAATATCACGCATAATGCCAACAAGACCTAAAATGTTGGCGTTCTTATCTATAAATGGTATCTTATAAATATCATAAATTAGTTGTTCGCCATTATTTGTTTGGAACCAATATTCATATCGTACAGGCTGGTTCGACTGAATTACGAATTTATCTTTATCAAAAAGTCCATTTGCAGTGTCCTCGTCGAACAATTCTACATCTGTTTTGCTTAAAATATGATTTCTGTTGAGATTTGTAAAATTCTCAAATGCTTGATTAACCATTGTGTAGCGGTATTCGTAATCTTTTATGAAAATCAGGTCAGGAATAGCATCAATTAAAGAATTCAACAACAGGCGTTCTTTATCTAAATTTGCTTCTATCATTTTCCTTTCTTCTATTTCATCTTCGAGTTCTTTGTTTATTTGAAGTAAGTTTTTAGTTGCTTGCTCAACTTCTTTCGAAAGCTGGTCTCGATGGGAAGCAATTGCTTCCTGCATCTTCTTTAACTCTGTTATGTCTCTGACAATCCCAACAACATAATTTCCCTCTTTTGCATCGAACGAAGCTTTCTTCACATACAAAACGTGGTGATTTCCTGAAGTATCAACAAATCCGGTTTCGTAAATATATTCAGAATTCTTATCTAAAACGACTTTATCCGATAATAGATAGTCTTCAGCAAGATCCTTTGGAAATATATCCGTATCAGTTTTTCCAATAATTTCGTCGTATTCTTTTCCGATAAATTTTGTAAGTGCTTTGTTCAGAAGTGTATATTCAGATTTGTTGTTTTTAACAAATAGGGGGTCGGGGATAGCATCAATTATCATCTGCAAAAATTCTTTGTTTTTTATAAGTTCATCTTGAATATGCTTTTCACGAGTTATATCAATCAAATTTGTGTGAATTTGAATGGAATTATTAACAGGATTTCTGAATGAAATGCTTTCGAGCCGACCGAAAAATGTTTCTCCATTGAGACGAACAAACAGAAGTTCGCAACTATCTTTTGCGATACTTGTAGTGAGTTTTTCAAGATATTTTTCGAAAATTTCAGCATATTCTCTATCAACATATTTAGTAAAAGGCTTGTAAGCAATTGTAATTTTATTTTCGTTAAGCATTTTAATTGCTGGGTTATTTGCTTCAAGGATAAATCCATCGCTATTGAGAGTAAAATAACCAGTTGGCGAGTTGTTGTATAGCCTGCTGTATTTATCAATTAAAACTTCAAGTTCAGAGCGAGTTCGAATAAGTTCCTGATTTTGTAATTCAAGCTCATATTGATAAACTTGAATTTCGTAGAATGCATCTTTTATGCTTTGCAATTCTTTTTCGTCGAGAATGGGACCGCTTTTGCTTAGCAATTTTTCTGCTTTTTGGCGGATTTTTGACATTTCTATTTGTTTATCCATAGGGAGAACCAATTAAATCAATTAAAAATAATTAATATATTAAAAATCAAAAAGTTATAAAATATACAAAAAATATAATATATAATAAACTGAATTTTTAATTCTGATTTTGTTTTTTTCTAAATATTGATATAGAATAATTTTAAAAAAACAAAAAGAGGTTGCCTGTTTTAAGACAACCCCTTTGATAAAAGTCTATTGAAAACCTTATTTCTTATTTGGTTCGTTTTCACGCAATCCGATGAGAATATTTCGAGCAATTTGTTCTGCAATCATTTTTTGTATATGGTCGCCGCTTGTGACAAATTCTTGAATTGACTTTTCTACACGGTTGCGAATAATTTCAGAAGTCTGACCAACCAGAGCATTTGTAAGTTGATGAATATCGGCTTGCTGGCTACGCAAAGCTTCCAGCTGGCTGCGATTTGCGTCTTCCATCTTTTTGAGCATCTTGTCCATACGCTCTTCTTCTTCTGTGTAGATAAGAGTGAATGCCAATAATGAAAGCATAGTGAATTCAAGAATAATTGCCAACAAAATGATTGACGGACGTGATGCGGGGATAAACTTCAAACCACGAATACCAACTGCAACGATAAGTAATGCCGCACCGCCATAAGCAAGACCTGTAACGAAGTTTGCATATTTTTCAGTAAAGTGGTGCGACATATATAAACGCAAGCCGTGCAAGAAATGAGAACGATTTCTTCGCCAAATCAAACCATTCTTTGTATCGATGATTTCTTTCAATACGAAATCAGAGAAGTATTCTTTAATACGTGTGTAGATTGCTTCATTACGGAAAAACACAATATCGGTATCTTCGTCGAAAACATCTTCAAAACGTGTGCTTTGATATGGTGATGAACCTTCGTCGGTTACTGTTCTTTCCCATATAGTTCTGAAAGCACCGCGAACCTCGTTCAATTCTTTTTCTCTTAATTTATCATCGGGCATAATGAGCAGCTCAATAATGTCGTCGCTAAATCCAGTTTGCAAACGCAATTTAACCTTTGTTGCATCAATTTGTCTATCGAAGAGTACTGCCATAAGACCAATGCTTGATGGCATAAACATCGAAATCCACGATGCTAATGCAAGCGAGAAAATTAATGATAAGAACCAGAATGCAACCCACGGTTCCAAAATAATCGCGTTTTCTCCAAGCAAAGGTGATTTTGCATAAAACTCATTTGAACTTTTTACATATCCGTGCTCTTTTTCAGTTCTTGCTCTGAAAGTAAAATCAAATATGTATTCTCTGTTAATTAATTCACGTGAAATTTCAACTTGTTTGCCCTGCAATTTTGCTTCGTTATCAAGCGATGTCGAAGCCCATACCGAACCATCGAATTTAACAAAGCCAATTTTTTCACGTTGATCGCCGCTTGGCTCGAATAGTTTTACAACAAATTGAGATATGCCAACTGGAATTAATTTAAATTGGAATAGCAAGAAAAAAGCAACTACCATTGCGCCCCATACTATAATATGCGGCATCCCAATTTTGAACTTCTTGGCTCTTGTTGAAAATTGTGCTTTTGACATTAGAGTTCAACTCCTTTAATAAACAACTTTATTTTAAAAAAATCGTTCTATTATTGTAGTAATAATTATTACAAATTTGATTTTTCACATATAATTTATTCTTTGTTCATAACAATTTAAAAAAAAAATCGAATTATAAAAGATAAAAATAATAAAAAATCATTTTTTTTAGAAAAAACTTTATTGCCTAATGTTCGTCTCAACATTTTTATTTAGTATTTGTTTTGATAATGAAGAGAATTACTGATTTACACGTTCATACAAATTGCTCGGACGGAATTTTTTCACCAGAAGAATTACTTGCAAAAGCCATCGAGCATAAAATTACTCATATTAGCATCACAGATCACGATAACTTAGATGGATATAAAACTGCTCTTCAAAGCAAATTTATTAACCAAATCGAGATAATTTCTGGGATTGAATTGAGTTGTTCCGAAAATCAACTCGAATATCATTTGCTCGGATACGATTTCGATATTGAAAACAAAGATCTATCCAAGCATATTAACAAATTCAGGGACATCAGAATTGTGCGTGCGAAAAATATGCACAACAAATTGCTCGGACTTGGTATTCATATCAATTTCGACGATATTCTGGAAATTGCCGGCGATGCACCAATTGCCCGACCACACATTGCAAAAGCCATCACTTCTGCCGGCTACGCGGAAAACTATTATGAAGCGTTCAGCAAATTTATTGGCGACGATGCCCCGGCTTACGAACCGAAAATAAATTTCCCTGTTGCCGAGGGAATTAAACTAATTCGGGCGGCGGGCGGTGTTGCCGTGCTTGCTCATCCTGCAAACTTTGTTGATGAAGATACTTTGCACAATTTTATTAAAGTAGGTCTCGATGGAATTGAAGTAGTTCATCCTATGCATAGTATTACACAACGGAATAAGTATAAAGCAATTGCATGTAAATACAACATCTTGCAAACAGGCGGCTCCGATTTTCACGGCAACCGCCCAACTGACGAACTTAATTTTGGTAATGAGGTTGTATCTGCTGATGTATTCTATAAAATATTAGAAATTAGCAAATCAAGGAAACGCCGCAAATTCCTATTCTTTTAAATCAACTGTGAAGCGAATATTTAAATCAAAGTTTGTTTTTATAAATGGAAAATGATATTTATCCAGCGAACCTGCAACATTCCCATAAGTCGTTCTTATATAAAAATATGGGCTCCTCAGAATATGCTCCGAAATTTGGTCTGATATTTCTTTTGGGATGTCTTTAATCTGATGCGCTTTCCTATAATAATCTCGAATATTTACATTAGAGAATCTTCCGAGCTCGTATTCAGGAATAGTTGGATCGGGTTCGAAATCTGCCGGATTCTCCGAATTTTCGTTCCCAGCAATAGGTCGAGCAAAAACAAGTGTGTAGATAATGTAATCTAATTGAAGCAAATCTTTGTTCGGATCGTATGGCTGGTTGTTTTCCAGAACAAGCGAATCAATCCAATAGTTAAATTGAAGCAATTGTGACTTTTTTATTCTTTCCTTATTTTCATGATATTCTTTGTATTTATTTAAATTTGAAAAATCAAGCGACTGGCTCGGAACCGCTCTATTGAGATAAAATGTATTGATCTTTACAATCATCTGAAAATGAAACGAGCTGAAACTATCCACTGTATCTTGATAGCAGCCGCCTAACATCAATAATGCTATTATTATTGCGAATTTTTTCATTTTTTGTCTCCTATTTTACTGGTATCTTAACTTCTATAATAACTGTACGGCTGTAAAAGCGTCCTTCGGGTAAATCATTGTTGTAAAGTAATACTTTTTCGCCCGAACCAATCGTTGCAGCGTCTGGTCGCCCGAGTGCCTTGCTTGCAGATATTGCACGCGAAAGCGATAGCTTTTCATTATAACTATCATTGCCCATTCTATCGGTGTATCCAGTGATTTTCACAATTGAATTATCGGGCATTTCTTTTTTTATCATATCGATGATTTTCATATTGTTGCTCGAAAGCGTTGCTTTATCGAAATCGAACAGAATCAAATCATACACATTTGTTATTGTATCGCCTGATTTTGCCGTTTCCTTACTTATAGTTTTCAGTTCGACTGGCAAGGTTTTTACATCAGTTATATAATGATTGCCTTCTTTATCGTTGACCGATAAATTAAATTGCATATTATGCTTAATTAAAGCTTTTGCTGTCTCGTCATCTCTAACAAACCAATCATCGAAATTAATTTGTTCGCCTTTGCCGTATATTTCTCTTACTTTTCGGGTGCTTGCTGTTACTACGAGATGCCAATCAGCAATCCCTGCATCCGAAACAACATTCGGGCGGAATCTGATAATTGGTGGGAGTATCAATCGAGTTGTATCCTGAATGACCGATGGAGCAATGATTTCCCAGTCGTTCGAAGAAATTTCCACGCGACGATTTTCGGCAATACCGTCTGGGTCTTTGGTATTCGAAGCTTTTTCAGGCAAATTGCGGGCAACAGTTTTAACACGATTAGGCTCAATCCCCCAAACTTCAACAAGATATTTCTTCACATTATCAGCTCGATTTTGCGCAAGTTGTCGGTTGTTGCGTTCTGCTCCAACTCCCGAATTAGTCCCCGTAAGCGTAATATTTGCATCAGGGTTCTTTTTAAGCCTCATACCAATAATATTGAGAATTCTGTGATAGACATCAAGTGCGTTTCCTTCGGATACATCTTTTGCAATCATACGTTTTGCTGAGTCAGCTGTAATTCGTTCATAACGTACGGGAATATCGGCAGAATTATCATCAAAAAATATCATTGGCAATAGTGGGGAAATATGTTTTGAGATATTTTCTTCCATTTTTATTGTCAGAAGTGGCTTTTCAGTGCCATTCTCTACTGCATAAGCAGCTATATCGGCTGTAAGTTGTGTCTTTTTCTCTTCGATTTTGACTTCTGGTTGCTCAATTGTTGGCTGCTCGAACATAATTTCTTCAGCGAAAGTAGGTTCAGGAATTGGTTCTGGTTCTGGTGCAGGTGGTGGTGGCGGTGATGGCGGCTGTTTTTCCTTTGTTTCAATCAAATATAGCGAAAATCCTGCCGATAGCACTGGCTGCGAAGCATAATATGCTGAAGCACTAAACTCCATTGCAGATAATTTATACGACACCCCCCCGCCAATTCTGAATTTTGTGTAACTTTCAATATTAAAATTAAATGGACGGGCTTCTCTTATTTCTGGATATGGACTGTTTATTAATTCCAAATCGTCGCTTTGCTCTTTAATTGCGCGAAACTTCCCGCTGAAATCTTCGTATTGCATTGCCGCAGTTACGTAAAAATTCTCAGTAATTTCATAACTGTAATGTGTGCCAACTGCAAACGAAGTAATTTCAAACCCGGGCAACCGCTTCATAGAATGATACGCAAAATGCAATGCAAGAGAATTGCTATTGTCCTCGAACAAATTGAATAATTTGTCAATATTTTGATTGATCGCTATAGTGTAATATGTGAAATTGCTTCCGTCTATCGGAACAGAAATAAATCGCCCGCGAAACTGCGTCCTTGTTGGCAATCCCATAAATACTTGCAGAACGGGTAGCCCGGACATAAAGTTAATATTATTACCTTCAATAAAAGCAACTGAACGGTAGAACGAATCCGGTGCAAAATGATTCTGTGGTGCTGCAAATATTGCAGTTGAGCGTCCGCCGTAAATTGTAGGCTGCTGCCAGGTACCTTTGACGTTGTGTATTATTGTGCCGTCTTTTTTCACAGCAGTAAGAACCCTGTCGGTGTTCCCGTAAAGGTCCGGAAGTTCTGCTTCGTAAGTTCTTTGGCTATTTGGTATATGCATTCCCATTACGTTAATGTCAATTCCAAGCGTGAAAGTCTTTTTGTAATCTGCTTTGGTAAATAATCCTGAATTAAAACTTTCCCCGAGAGTTGTGAAAAGCGGTTTCAGATAACCTTGTGCATGCTGAGATGTGAACAAAGTGAATTCCCTGCTTATTTCTATCTCTTTGGCAGCGCGCGAATCGATAAAGATTATTGTACTTAAAAATATAAACAGTAAAATTTTTTTCATTTGCAATTCCTATTAATATTGGTGGTTTAATTTATTGACTATCAAAATAAGTAATTTATTTTACAATATATTATGAATTAGAGTAAATGTAAAATAAATAAGGAATAATTCATTTTGAATTAATAGATATTAACGGCTTCTTCAATTATTTTTTTTGCAACAGGAAGTGCCTTTCTACTTGCAATTAGCACTTCATCGTGCGAAATCACACTTGTTGCTACTTCAACTAACGTGTTGGTAATTAAAGAAATCCCTAAATTATCAATCCCCAGTTGTGAAGCAACTTTTGCTTCAATTATTGTGCTCATACCTACGCAATCTGCACCTATCCGGCGGAAAAAACGAATCTCGGCTGGTGTTTCGTAGGTCGGTCCTGATGTGCTTAAATAAACGCCTTCTTGAAACGGTATTTTGCTATCTGTAAGTTTTTTGATTAATTTATTGTTCCAACTTCTCGAAAAAATATCTTGTTTTATTTCATAAGTTTGAAACAAACAAGCCTCGCTTTTATAAAGAAAATTAATTGTATCTCGGATAATTACACAATCACCAACATTATAGAATTGATTTAGCCCACCCGCCGCATTCGTAAAAATCATCTTATCTATTCCAAGCAAACCTGCTAAAATTGAGACCGAAGCAACTTCTCCCACACTAAATTTTTCATAAAAATGAAATCGTCCGCTAAATACCATACACAATTTATTAGCAATTTCTACAAATATGAGGTTCCCTTTGTGTCCTATGGCTGTGGGTTGTGGAAAATTGGGGATTTGCGAATACGAAATTTCTTCGAGCAAACAGTTACCCTCAAAAAGCTCTCCAAATCCGCTTCCTGCAACTATTGCTGTATGAATTTTATTGGGAAAATATTTATTAACAAACTCGGCTGATTTAGAATATTTCTCTAAAATTTCTTTACGTAAAATAGATTTCATTTCATCAAACAAAGTAATAGACAATAGGGCATTCCCGTGTGTATTCGATTATATTGCGTTTTGCGTTTGTTTTGAGCGTGATATTTATTTTATATTTATTTCTTTTCAGAAAATCAAGAGCAATATCAATATATTCACCCAGCGCAAGTTTTCGAAAACATAGATAATCAGATTTATTTACAATATCAATCTTATCTCTGAAAATAAAAATATAATAGTCGTTATCTATTCGCAATTCAATAAAATCATCCTCTTCGAGTGTTCTTTCCAACTCAAACCGAAAGAAAAGTGCATCAGAATTATTGCCTATATAGAGACGTTTGAGAAACTCGCCGCTTTGGTGCATCGTTGTCATCACACCCGCAGTATTGAACCTTGCTGAATATTCCCACTCGGGCGTTTCTGACGATTTACCATTGCAGCGTGGGAAAATCTGTTTCGTTGCTGCAACATATTGCTGGTATGTGTCTATTAACGATATTGGCGAAAGCAAACTAATAGGAATTTCTATTCCCATCAATTCGTATATTCTTTGAAGATGTCTTCGGAAAAGTATGTCGAAATCTGCTTTGTTCGGAGCATTGTGTTCAGGACCATACCACCAGAACCAATCTGAACCCTCAGCAATATAGATTTCCCGCATTACTTCCTGTAAAATCTCATCTTTTAGACTATGTTTATTGAATTCAACTTCTGTGCGGGTACGCGAGAGCATTTTCCACGCTGTTATATCATCACGATGCCCAATCCATATGCCAAAATTAGCATTTATCCAGGAACCGGCGTGAATGTGACTAAACACTTTCGAGTGTTCGGGATGAAGTGCCCCAACTGCTTCCGAACAAGTTATAGTCTTATATTTTTCTTCATTGCTTAAATCACCAAACAAGTGGTTAAGAAAATCTATGCCGTTGTTTTTGTAGAATTCCCAACAATTTTCTCCGTCCAGAATAACAGTTACAGCGGCAAAGTCGAGTGCGTCTTCGCCATAGAGCCGAACAATTTCGTTGCGAATGCTGTCCAGATGCGAACAAAATTCGTCAGCTGCTTCTTTTGCGTCCCAATTTGAATATACAAAGCCAATTCTATCAGAGAGGAAGCGGTCACGGAATAGCAAACGTATTTCCAGATTCTTTTCGTTGTTTCTGTATATCTGTGGGAAAAACTTCATAGTATCGTAGAAACTATTGCCAGCTGTTTCTTTGAGCATTTGTTCATCAGTCGCAGCCCAACGAATATTTTGCTCTACAAGCATATCACAAGTTGCATCCGATAGCGAACCCTCCGAGGGCCACACACCAGCAGGCAAAGTCCCAAATTTCTCTTTATAAATGTTAATTCCTTTTTCAATTTGTGCTTGTGCATCTTCCGGATAACGAAAATCCAATTCTGATAAATCCAGCCACGGCATTGCTTCCAGAGCGCTCCGCGTATCTATAAGCAATGGCAAAATCGGGTGATATTCAGGCGAACAAGATATTTCTACCTGCCCACGCTCCATTAGCTCTTTCATTAGCGGGGCAACCTTTGCCATGACTTTTTGGTGATAGTCCAATACGTAGCATTTGTCTTCCTCAGTAAAATTGCGATTTTTGGCAATCAAGCCCTGAATTTTTTCGTCCTGTTTGGATATTTCGCCGACCCACGCTAAATTATACCAAACCTGCAAATCAAGAAAATCTTGATTGCTAAAATCTACGCCTGATTGCTTCTTTTGATATAGTTCTAAATATCGTTTGTGCGGTTTAATTAAATTTTCATAGTTTATTACAAAAAATTGTTTCAATATTTCTTTCTTATCATTTTCTGTCAGAATAGAAGGAGATTTCTCTGTTAATACTTGAACTCTATCTTTGACCTTCCCGCTTAAATATTCATCGATTTGCAACATCAGAGAAGGGGCAAAATTAAATGTTTGTTTCAAATTTGGATATGATTTAAGCAGATAAGGCAAATCGAAATAATCTTTTACCGCGTGCATACGAACCCACGGAAGAATAAATTCATTCTCCCATTTATAATATGGCTGATGCTGATGCCATAAAAAAGCTACACGCAGTGGTTTCATTAATTTCTCAATTTGATAAAGCTAAGTATCTGTAAAAACATAAATTATTAAATAATATTTTAAAAAACAAGTTATTGTTTTTTAATAAACTTAATTTTCTCCACTTTTGTATTTGATTTTACAACAGCAAAATACATACCAGATTTTAATCTACTTGCATCGATTTCAATTATTCCTTGTTCAATTTCTGTCCCGTCAATTTCAAGTTGTTCGGTGACAATTTCTTTTCCTGAGAAAAGTTGATTGCCAAGCATATCAAATACATCAATTTTCAGAGTTTGCGAGGACTTTACTTTCGAGTAAGGTATATATACTATTTTCGAAGCAGGATTGGGATATGGCGAGGCAACCACAAAATTACTGCCTGAATTGATTTTCACTGTTTCAAGTAGCAAACGAGCATCGCAACGAGTATCTCCAAAATACTTGTTTGGCACAGAAAATGCAACAAGCGGTATTATGTGGTCGTTGCACACATCTTCTATAATCAAAGTATCTCGCTCAAAATTTAGCGAACGCGGAGAATAACAAACCGCTATTTCTCTTTCCTCGCCTGCTGCTATATAAATTGGTAATTGGCTTTGTGGTATCGAAAATGACAGTTTATAAAATAAATATGGGTCATCAATTGTGTAATCCAACTGACTTATATTTTTTACTTTAATCTTTGAGCAGGACAAATCTGGATAATGCACACTATCAACAAAAAATTCTTTGCTCGATAGTTGAACAAATAGTCTATTTGTTTCGTTGCGAACCGTAATTTCTATTGCTTCGGTAACTCCAACACAACCATTTCTATCTACCACAGCAGCCAGAAATTTCCCGCTTTCGCCAATTTTTAGAAACTGGCCACTGGCAATTTGTCTGCCCTGCTCGTCGAACCATTCGACAATCGGAAAATCTGGTATCACTTGCAGCAAAACACTATCACCCGTGCAAACATTCGTCCTCCCGAGCGGAATGATTTTCGGTCCCGGCAAAGGATTGAAAACAATTGTATAATCTAATGTATCGACGCAACCGAAAGCGTCCTCGGCTGTAACCCTGATTTTTTCACTTTTGGTTAATAATATCTCGCTCCCTGTTTCTCCATTGCTCCAACGAATATTGCTGTGATTGGAAATCACTTTCACCGAAACAGTATCTCCCTCGCAAGGCGATGATTTGCTCGGTTGGAGAACAATTTTGTCGGCTTGGCGGACTTGGATTTCGATTTCGCCCGAGTATGCGTATTCACATTCAGAATTTTCCACATATACACTATATCGCCCACTTTTATAGACTTTTATTGATCTTGTCGTTTCGCCTGTGGACCACCGAATAACTTTGTAATTGCCTTCTACAACAAGTTCAACTGTATCTCCCTGACAAATTTTGTTTTGTCCCAGCAATACAATATTGGGCTGAGGAATTGAATTTCGACGCAATCTATAAAGCCCTTCTCCTGCCAGCCAACCAGTTGTATCGTCTATAAACCAAATATCATCGAGATTTTTCCCAAATGGGATACCGCAATTTCGCAGCTCCCAAGTTTTGCCACCGTCGGAGGTGTAGTATACCTCACGATTCAATCCACAAGCCCAACCGCAAAGGCTATCCAACAAAAACGAACCATACATTGAACCATTTGTAATATAATCTCGCCAGTTGCCTCCCATATTCGTAGAAAAGCGAATACCGCCACGATTTGTTGTCGTTCCATCGCAAGAGAGAGAATAGGGAAGAAGCAAAGATCTACCTTTGTGAGTTATTTCTTCGTGCCAATCCAACCCACCTGTCCTACTAAAAACTGACCAACTATTACCCATATTTGTCGTTCGCCAAACTAATCCACTACTTACAGCATATCCAGTTCCGTTAGGATATACAATACAATCCGCAAGTTTTGTATTTGGATAGAAGAAATCATAGGAAGTCCAATTTTGCCCGCCGTTTGTTGTTTTGAAAAATTTCTGATATCCTACACAATTCCCGCCAATCACAAATCCTAAGTTCTCATCGACAAAATATGTGCCCCATAGCAATACATCATCAACACGCGGTGAAATATCCATCCAAGTTGCTCCACCATTCATTGATTTAAATATTTTCCCTTCGCCTGAACAATATCCAATCAATGGAGAAACAAAATGAATGCTTTCAATTTGATTTATTTCTGGTATTTGTGTCCCTTGCCAGGTTTGCCCACCATCATTTGTGCGTATCACCTTTCCTTCGTAACCGCACACCCAACCATATTGCGGATTGCTTTCCAGAAAATATACATCGAGCCAGTAGCTTTGTCTATATAAAGCAGGCATATTAATAACTTCTTCCCAGTAGCTATATGCAGCCTGAAATGCAAATACAATTAATATGGCAATTATTTTCAGTCTCATCAATAAATATACACTTAAAACAATAAAAAATTACACTTGAATTACGAAGTAAACGAAAATAGGTTTTACTTTATTTCTTTTTTCAGATCACTAAGGATTTTAAGAGCTTCGATCGGTGTAATATTATCGACGTCAATTGATTTGATTTTTTCACGCAAGATGTCGTCCTTGACCTCGAAAATCGATAGTTGTTGGTATGATTGCCATTTCTGCCGTGTCTTTATTCTGCTAATATCAGGTTTATGTCCGCTTTGGGGTTCGCTTGTGTGGCCCTCGAATAATTTCATAATTTCGTTTGCTCGCTCGATAATTTTCAAGGGAAGTCCAGCCATTTGTGCAACGTGAATACCGAATGAATGATCGCTGCCGCCGCTTGAAACCTTGTGAGTGAATACAACGTTTCCTTCGGTCTCGATAACTTCGACGCGGTAATTTTTTATTCCCGCGTATCGTTCTGCCATATCGTTGAGTTCGTGGTAATGGGTTGCAAACAGCGTCTTGGCTTTAATTTCATTATGTATATATTCCGCAATAGCCCAAGCAATTGAAATTCCATCGAAAGTTGCGGTGCCGCGTCCCACTTCGTCGAGTAGTATCAAGCTTCGGCGTGTTGCGTTGTTTATAATATTTGCTGCTTCCTGCATCTCGACCAGAAATGTGCTTTCGCCGCTTGTTATGTTGTCTTGTGCACCCACGCGTGTAAAAATTCTATCTACAATTCCGAATTTTGCCTTCTTCGCCGGAACAAACGAACCCATCTGCCCAAGTAACACGATTAACCCAACCTGCCGCAAATAACAAGATTTGCCGCTCATATTCGGACCCGTGATAATATGTATCATATTGTCCGACGTGTTCATCTTTGTAGAATTCGGGACGAAACTATCGCCTGGGGGAAGCATTCTCTCGACCACTGGGTGACGTCCTTCCTCGATTTCTAATGCTTCATTTGTGTCTATCTCGGGGCGAACGTAGTTATTTTCTCTTGCAACAGTCGAAAAAGAGAGCAAGCAATCAAGCGTTGCAAGATTCTCGGCGTTTTGCTGCAATTTTGGCGATTCTGAATAAATCTTCAGCCGCAATTCTGCAAAAAGCCGCTGTTCAAGCTCAATAATTTTTTCCTCAGCCGATAGTATTTTATTTTCGAAGTCCTTTAAAATAGGTGTTGTGTAGCGTTCTGCGTTGGTTAGGGTTTGCTTGCGTTCGTAATCATCAGGAACTTTGCCTTTATGAGTATGAGTGATTTCTATGTAATAGCCGAATACATTGTTGAAACTGACTTTTAGCGATGGTATTCCTGTGCGGTTGCGCTCTGCTTCCTGAAAGTCCGAAATCCATTTTTTCGCTGAATATTTCGCATTCACATAATCATCAAGTTCAGAGAAAAATCCTTCACGAAAAATATTCCCATTCCCGAAATTTACTGATGGTTCTTCTAATAAGGCTTTTTCTAAAGTTTCGTGCAAGTTTTTCAGTGGGTGAAGCGAATTATTTATTTCGCTGATAAGTGGAGCAGCAAATTCGCTCAAAATTTCCTTTATCTCGGGAATTATTTTCAAAGTGTTGCAGATTGCAACGGCATCCCTTGGGTTTGCTCTTCCGGTGGCGACTTTTGTCGACAAACGTTCCAAATCTGCTGTTTCGCTAAGCTTTCTTCGCAATAATGAACTTGTTTCGAAATTGTTGAAAAGTTCTTCAACAGCAGACAAGCGATAATTTATCTGGTTTATTGCTTTCAGTGGGTGAGTAACCCAGCGCTTCAGCAATCGGCTACCTGCCGAAGTTGATGTTTTGTCCAATACTTTGATTAATGCACCATCTTGCGTTCCTGCAAAAGAATGCGTGATTTCAAGATTTCTACGCGTTGCTGCATCGAGCATCATATAATTAGTTGAGTTATAGTGGCGAATGCACTGCAAATGCCCGATATTTCCATTTTGCATCGTTTTCACATAGTGAAGCACTGCACCGCAGGACACAATCCCGTCGGGCAGTTCGTCTATTCCAAATCCCTTTAAACTTTTCGTCGAGAATGTATCTAAAATCAATTTGCTTGCAAATTCATGATCAAAAAACCAATCTTCGAGCTTAGTTATCGAAGGCTTATAACTCAATTTATTCAATGTTTCCTGAAAGAAAACCAATTGAAATTTTGCTATAATAATTTCCGATGGCACAATCCCTTCGAGCACATCAACAAGCTGCGAGAGAGAAATCTCTGTTGTAAAAAAATCACCTGTCGAAATATCAATTGCTGCTAATCCGATAGTGTTGTTGCGTTTTTTATCTTGCGATAGATAAATTGAAGCAACATAATTGTTCTTGCCAGCATCTAAAACTTTTTCGTAAAGAGCAACTCCCGGAGTAACAACTTCAACAACATCGCGTTTAACAATTCCGCGGGCAAGTTTTGGGTCTTCGAGTTGTTCGCAAACTGCAACTCGGTAGCCCGCGCGAACAAGCTTCGGCAAGTAATTATCCAGTTGGTGATAGGGGAAGCCCGCCAGTGGCATGTCGGCACCTGCTCCATTGTTCCTTTTGGTAAGAGTAATTCCACATACTTTTGCTGTGATGTGAGCATCTTCATTGAAAGTTTCGTAAAAATCACCCAACCGAAATAATAATATAGTATCCGGGTATCGTTCTTTTATCTGTGTATATTGCCGCATCAGCGGGGTTTGTTTCTCTTTCATATCTTTATTATTATATTTCCTAATACAAAATTATTATAAATCTGTCATATATAAAATTCATTTTATTCATACTTAAAACAACTAAAATTTCTGGTATTTTGAGAACAACTATTTAAACAGTATTTTATGGTTTTTTCTACATCTATATTTTTGTTAATTTTGAGTTTATTTGTTGCAGTAAATTTAGATAATTATGGCAATCAGAATTTTTGTTACTGGTGGGACGTTCGACAAAGAATACAACGAGCTCAATGGAACTCTGTTTTTCAAAGATACTCACATAAACGAAATGTTGAAATTAGGGCGCGCCCGCGTCCCAATTGAAGTTAGAACTCTGATGATGATGGATAGCATCGATATGACCGATACCGACCGCGAACTAATTGCTTTGAACTGCCTCAAAACCGAAGAAAATAAAATAATAATCACACACGGCACCGATACAATGGTCGAAACTGCTCGCGTCATTGCCCAAAAGGTGAAGGATAAAACAATTGTGCTTACCGGTGCAATGATACCGTATAAATTTGGTAGTTCCGACGGACTTTTCAATTTAGGCAGTGCAATTGCTTTTGTTCAGACACTTCCGCCCGGCGTCTATATTGCTATGAACGGTCGTTATTTCAACTGGGACAACTGCCAGAAAAATCGCGACAAAGGGGAATTCGAAGAAATTAATCCTAAACAGAGATTCTAATTTTTTCGCTTGTTTTGAAAATGCAGTGGGTCGCCCCATACTCCATAAGCGATTGAGCGGCCTACTGATGCTATTCGCATTTGCATACAGCTATGGCATTCTGCTGCAAACTCCGAAACGCAAGGCTTGTCCTCATAAAGCATATAATTTTTGCGATATTCAGTCGGCGTTATCTGGGGCATAATGACATTTGCACCGTAGCGAAGCCCTTCTTCGCGTCCCGTTGGATGAATAGTTTGTAGTGCCGTTGTTGAAGCAATATTGACATCTTTCAGCACGATTCGGCAAACAGCAATCATTTTAAGCGATAGCTGGAAACGCCATTTCTTTATTTCTTCTGTAGTCTCGTATTGCTTGCCCATAGGGGTGTCGTTGTGCGGAAGGTAAGGTCCCATTCCAATCATATCCATGTCCATTTCACGGAAGAAAAGCACATCGTTTGCTAAATCGTCGAAGGTTTGTCCGGGAAGCCCAATCATAACACCCGTACCAACCTGAAAGCCAACTTTTTTTAGTGCATTGAGTGCTTCAATGCGAGTCTCTAATAGCTGCTGGGGTGGATGTATCTTCGCAAATAATTCAGGGTTGGTTGTTTCAATTCTCAATAGATATCTATGAGCACCTGCATCGAAAAATTTTCGGTAAGTTTCTTCCGTTTGTTCGCCAACGCATAGCGTAATACCAAGTCCTTCGGGATATTTTTCGCTTCGGGTAGCGTCCTTGATGCCTTTAATACAACTAATGACATATTCAATAAATTGTTCGTCGCGTCGATCGCCCGATTGCAATACGACTGAACCATAATCAAATTCTGCTGCTAATCGTGCCGCCTCGATTACTTGCTCGACTGTTAATCTATAACGTTCAGTATTGCTGTTGCTTCGTCTAATCCCACAATAATAACAATCATTTACACAGTAATTCGAAAACTCAATGAGTCCGCGCAAATAAACCTTATCGCCAACATTTTCGAGCATCGTTTCGTATGCTTTGCTCCGAAGCAATTCGATGTCTTCTTGGCTTTCTACCGACAACAATTGAACAATATCTTCACGTGAAAGTGTATCTTTCAATAAATTTTTTTTAATAGACATAAGCCACCAGATTAGAAAAATAAATCGCGTTCGCCTTGCTCTATGCGGTGTAAATAATCGCGAGTTAGTTGACGGACATGTTCATCAGGAATTTGCAAGATTTCGCGTTCAATTAACTCTTCACCAATTTTTCGGGTTTCTTCGTCTGCATAATCAACCAAATATTCTTTTAGCGTGGTAAGTCCATTAGGTTGGCAGTATAACTTAATTAGCCCAGGTTTTGCCTGATCCATAAAGTCTTCGCCTACTCGTCCCGAACGATAGCAAGCAGTGCAGAACGATGGAATATAACCGTGGCGGATAACATCTGCAATAACTTCTCCTGAACTGCGACAATCGTTGAGCACAAATTGACCTTCTTCGTATTCGCTCGACGCTGAAAATGCTTGTTTATAACCGCCGGGAACAGTTCGCGAACCGGCACTAATTTGCGAAATACCTAAATCAAATAGTTCGCTTCGGAGCTGAGCTGGTTCACGTGTGGATAATATCATACCGGTGTAGGGAACTGAAAGACGCAAAGCGGCAACAACTTTTTTCAATTCAAGGTCTGAAACTGGATAAGGTATATTATTCGAAACAGGTGCATTTTTTGCAGGTTTTATTCGTGGGATCGAAATTGTGTGTGGTCCCACTCCGAAGTATTTATCCAGATACCGCGAATGTTCAATTAACGAAAGCACTTCGAAACGATAATCGAAAAGCCCAAACAAAACACCAATCCCAACATCGTGCATGCCGTTGGCAAGCGCTCTGTCCATCACATACAGACGCCATTCGTAATCTGCCTTTTTCCCGGATGGATGCATTTTCTGGTATATTTCGCGATGGTATGTCTCCTGAAATACTGTGTATGTGCCAATAGGGACTAAACTGAAACGCTGAAATTCTTCTGCCGATAATGGTGCAATTTCGACATTTATTCTTCTAATAGACGAACCCTTCGAGTCGCGAACGCTATAGACGGCTTCTATTGCTTCGATAAACTTATCAAGCGAACTTTGCTTATGGTTTTCGCCCATCAGCATTAATATTCGTTTATGTCCTTGCTCTAAAATTCCTAATGTCTCTTCTTTTATTTGTTCAATTGTAAGTGCATGTCGCGTAATCTCTTTATTATCAGCTCGAAAACCACAATAGAGACAATTATTTGCACAATAATTGGATGTATATAGTGGTGCAAACAATACTAAACGCCGTCCGTAAATTTCTTCCTTTACTTTGTAAGCGGTGTGAAAAATCTTCTCGAGTTGCTCTGGTTCGTCAACATTTAGCAATGTAGCTGTTTCTTCAAGCTCAATCCCATTGAGTTCCAACGCTTTCGACAATATCTCGTCTATCTGAACTTTGTCAGGCTTGCTGGTGTTTTCTAATATGCTCAATAGTTTTTTTTCGTCAATGATTTCTCTTTTCATTATTATCGATTTTTAATTTGTGTTAAATTAACAAATGTAAAGACGTAAAAAAATACTTTGAATTTTAAGTTTGTAAGTTTATTTTGAAATATATTCTAATACAATTTGGAATAATACTATGGCGTTTAGTTTTATTGAGCAAGATATTGATACCATTTCAAGCATTCTGGGTCAGAAACCCGAATCGTTTGAAAATTCCTGGACCTGGAACCTTCGAAATGATGCTTCGGATAAGCCAATGATTATTAATCTCTATAATTCAATTAATTTTGATGGAGATAAGGAAGGGTCTATTGTTTCTGTCCAAACTCGCCATGGTTATTATGAATTGCACAATTTAACCGGATATTTAGTTTTCGAACCCGATGAAATTATTTTTATTTGCTCAAAAAAGAAAACTCTTTCCTGCTTGATCGTTGGTAAAGGTAACACTTGCTCGTTCTACTCAAACATTCAAAAGAAAATGTTGCATCGCGACCCAACTGAACTCGATCCAGCAGTTTTGCTTGCAGCAATGCAACTGTCACTTATCGAAAATAAACTTTAACTAAATCGATGATTTTTTCGTCTTAACCTTGGTATGTATAGAATTGATTTTACAAATACAACAGAACAAAAACGCCTTAAATATAAAAAGATTAGGAAGGCTGTGGAGAATGCCCTACGTGGTGAAAAAATTAATGATGCTGAAATTTCTATAGTTTTTATGAATAATGACGATATTAAAGATATTAATAATCGTTATTTGAAACATAACTGGGAAACTGACGTAATTTCCTTCCCGCTGGAAGATAATCCGCTTACGGGTGAAATCTACATTGGGTTGGAAGTTGCTCGCGAGCAAGCAAAAGAATATAAAGTTAGTCTTACTAATGAACTGTCGCGGCTTGCTATTCACGGCATTTTGCATATTATTGGCTATGATGATCCTACCGATATAGAAAGAGAAAATATGGCAAAGCTCGAAGACAAATATTTGGAGGGACACAATTGAGTGAAAGAATCTTGCAAATTATCGTTTTGGTTGTGAAAGAACTTCATACTAACGATAAATTAACCGAGTCTCACATCAAAAGCTTGCATAAGCTGGGATATACGGATGTGGAGATTTCTACTGCTTTAAGCTGGTTGGTTGACCGTGAAATTACATCAACTGACGAAGAGACCCAGTCCTTCCGTATGCTTAACGAAATGGAAAAGGACTTATTTACTCCTGAGGCACTTGGCGATCTCCTGCAATATCAAGCTCTGGGGCTTATTTCCAACGATCAGATTGATTTTATTATAGACCGCATTCTTACAAGCGAATTCGACACTAAAATCGATAGAAATGTCCTTGGATATATTGTTATGGCACTTGTATTCAAATCTCCCTGGGAAAATATTTTACCTTCGAAAGTTCTGCTCAACGGCAACGAAACAATTCATTGATGTTTTTCTTCCGAAAACGTTTTTTGAAAAAATATTTAATAATAAAGGCTGCCCCGATTTTGTGACAACCCTTATTTTTTACACTACTTGTTATTTATCTTTATGCCATCAGCGAACAAATCGCTGCAACCGTTACCATATCATCAACTGAACAACCACGAGATAAATCGCAATATGGCTTTGCCAGACCCTGCACAACCGGACCAACCGCCTCGGCTCCTGCAAGTCTTTGAACCAATTTATAGCCGATATTGCCTGCATTTAAGTCAGGGAAAACAAGCACATTCGCCTTCCCTGCAACTGCTGAACCAGGGCTTTTACGTTTACCAATTTCAGGGACGATCGCAGCGTCAAGTTGCAATTCACCATCGGATGGAATATACGGTGCTTTCTGTTGCATAATATTGGCCGCTGTGCGAACTTTATCCACCAAAGGATGTTCGGCGCTTCCTTTTGTCGAGAACGAAAGGAAAGCAACATGCGGTTCTTCGCCAGTAATTGCCTTGTAGTTAGTTGCAGAACTTATTGCAATATCGGCAAGCTGCTCTACTGTTGGGTCAGGATTGACCGCACAGTCTGCAAAGCAATACATTTTATCGGGGAACGCCATAATAAAGAAACTGCTTACAATTGAAATTCCTGCTGCTACTCCTACCGTATATATTGCCGCTTTCAGAACTGCCCCGGTTGATGAAACATTTCCTCCAACAGTTACTTGCACTCTGTTTGTTTCAAGCAATAATCCAGAAAAATACAATGGGTCCACAACTGTCTGGCGAGCCTGTTCAAGCGTCATTCCTTTTGCTTTACGTTTTTCGTATAAAATATTAGCGAATTCTTCGATTAGTTCGCTTTTTGCAGGATCAATAATTTGCACTCCTTCGAGCGAAATACCTTTTTCTTTTGCTAACGCTGTGATATTGCTTTCATTTCCGACAAGCACCGGGCGTGCAATTTTTTCGTCCAATAAATAACGACTTGCAAGAAGTGTGCGTTCGTCTTCTGCATCAGGGAAGGCAACCAGTGCATTTATTGCTTTTGCTTTATTTCTTGTCGTTTCGATAAATGGAATTTGAGACATAACAAACAATCCTTATTATTGTTAATGTAATTATGGCAATGGAGCATTTAATACTACACGACAAGTGTCTCTTGCAATTACTAATTCTTCGTTTGTTGGAATTACAAATACTTGCAATTTGCTATCTGGTGTGGAAATTACACCTTCTTTGCCGCGTATCATTTTATTGTTGAGCTTTTTATCAAGTTTCACGCCTAAAAATTCTAAATGTTCGCATACTTTTGCACGTACATCGGGGGCATTTTCACCAATTCCTGCGGAGAAGCAAATGGCGTCGGCACCGTTCATTGCTGTCAAGTACGCCCCAACATACTTAACTATCCGAGCGCAGAACATATCGATTGCAAGCTGAGCGCGTCTATCTTGATGTTCAGTAATTTCTACTTCGAGGTCACGCATATCATTTGTTAGCCCAGATATACCCAGCAGCCCAGACCTTTTGTTCAGCATGTTGAAAATTTCGTCAATTGATGAACCTTCCTTGTGGTGCAAGAAATCAATTATTGTTGGATCTATGTCTCCGCAGCGTGTCCCCATCATAAGTCCTTCGAGCGGAGTAAATCCCATTGATGTATCGATAGATTTGCCGTGTTTGATTGCACAAGCAGACGAACCATTGCCCAGGTGCAAAGTGATAATGTTTGTGTCGTTCTTTGTTTTGCCAGTTAATACACGATAACGATATGCAATATATCTGTGGGAAGTCCCGTGGAAACCATATTTACGAATTTTATAGCGACGGTAATATTGATATGGTATTGCATATAAGTACGCGGTTTCCGGCATAGTCGAATGAAATGCAGTATCGAAAATAGCAACCTGTGGCACACTCGGACCGAAAACTTCTCTTGCAGCATAAATACCTTTTAAATTTGCAGGATTATGCAGCGGAGCAAGCTCTATATTATCCTCCATCTTTGCAATTACATCGTTGTCTATGCGCACTGAACTTTTGAATTCTTCGCCTCCGTGAACGGTGCGATGCCCAATTGCGTGAATATCTTCGAGCGAGTTAATGCCGGGAATCCCAGTGTCGGGACTGGTTACCCATTTGATGATGTATTGAATTGCAGCTTTATGGTCGCGGATTGCTGCTGTCGTTTTAATTGTCGATTTCCCTTCTACTTTCAAGGAAATCAGAGCTTCCGAACCAATTCTCTCAATTAGACCGCGTGCAAGTTCGCGATCCTCATTTTTCTCGATCTTTTCTAAATCAGTATCAATTATTTGAAATTTTAATGAAGAACTACCGCAGTTGAGAACTAAAATATTCATAACTTTTCCTATTATTAAATTTTACTAAAAAATTAAGTAAGTATTACAAAAATAAAAGAAATTTTGATTATTTGTTTTGATTTTTCACGATTTATGAAAATTTTGTTTTTATTTTGCTTTGTAATGACTAATTTATGAATTAATATTTATCGTTTTTAGATAATCATTTTATTCTTGATAAAATATTATTCTTCAATTCATTTCTCCCATATTTTTGAATTAAAATAATATTATAGCAATTTCGTTTAAACTAAAAACAATTTTAGTGTTATTAAAAGGCTCTTCTTATGCTAAAATACTTAATTTTACTTATCTTATTTGCATTTATAAATATTAATTGTAGTTCTCAAACAAATGGGGGAAATATGAGCTCGATATATGACTTTTCGGCTAAAACTATTGACGGCAAAGAAAAATCTCTTGCCGATTACAAAGGAAAGGTCCTTCTAATTGTTAATGTTGCCAGTAAATGCGGTTTTACTCATCAATACAAAGGATTAGAAGAACTTTATCGCAAATACAAAGATGCTGGATTAGAAATTCTTGCTTTCCCTTGCAATCAATTCGGCGGCCAAGAACCTGGCACAAACGAGGAAATAGCTTCGTTTTGTTCCACAAACTACGGAGTTTCATTTCAGATTTTCGACAAAATTGACGTAAATGGCGAAAATGCACACCCACTTTATAAGTTTTTGAAAGCCAACGCAAAAGGCTTTATCAATGACGATATCAAATGGAATTTCACCAAGTTTTTAGTTAATCAAAACGGTGAAGTAATCGATAGATTTGCTCCGCAAACCACTCCCGAAAGCATCGAAAAGCATATTGCTAATCTATTGAAAAAATAACTTTGCTTTAAGTTTTTTAGATACTGGAAAAGGTTGCCTTTGTGGCAACCTTTTCTTTTAATTTATATTAGTATTCGCGTTATGAATAAATATAAAGAATATGTTAATCATAAATGATTATCAACTATGTATTTTCAAAAAAACGTCCTTAATTCGACCGAACGCCATCAATTCCCGGAAGAAGACGCAATTTGTTAGTGAATTTTCTCAATTGCTCAATATCTTTCACTTGAATTTTAGCCGAGAGTGCTAAACCTTTCTTTCCAAGTTGTACCATTTCGGTATTTAGAACAATAATTGAGGCATTCGCTGCTTCATTAACAAACGTTGATAGCAGATAAGGATAATTTGAACCGAAAATTTTCAATTGAACAGTTTGCAGCGAAACGTCGTCGCACCATTCTGCTTTTTTAAGGTTTGAAGAGTCTGCGATATTTTTTATGTATGGGCATTCTGCGCAGTGCACCTTGATTTCGCTCTTTTTCGTAACATAAGCAACAATTGGTTCGCCCTTGATAGGATAGCAACATTTTGCTAATTTAGTTTCGATACCGCTTAATCCTTCTAGTTTTACTTGTGGGCGTAGTTTCTTTAGTTTAATGTCGTGTTTACTAAGTTGTTTCTGATCTTTCTGCTTTTCGAAGGCTTTGGCATATATCTTTTTAAGCAAATTAAGTGAACATTTGGTATTCCCATTGCCCAAAGAAAGGAAAAAATCTTCTGGCGAGGAAAAGCCTAATAACTCAATACTTTGGCGGAATGTTGCATCGTCGTCGAAACAGCGTATCTTAGATTTATATTGTTTTTTCAATTGTTCCCAAGCTTTTTTCCCATCGGAGATTAATAATTCACGTTCGTTTTGCTTGAACCATTTTAAAATTTTTGAGCGGCTGCGGGTTGATTTAACAATTTCGAGCCAATCTCGAGATGGTTTGCTATTGTTTGAAGTAATAATATCGACAACATCACCACTGTGAAGTTCAGTTTTCAGTTTAGCAAATTTGCCGTTTATTCTTGCACCTATTGCCTTATAGCCAACATCCGTATGAACAGCAAATGCAAAATCTAATGCAGTTGCACCTTCCACAAGCGATATGACGTTTCCTTTGGGCGTAAGAACGTGTATATAATCGCTTTTCATTTCGGATTTAAGCATTTCGAATAATTCCACTGGATTTTCGAAATATTCATCATTTTCAAGAAAATCCTTAAGTTTTTTCACCCACAAATCGTTTTTTCCAGATGTGCGTTCTTTGTATGCCCAGTGAGCTGCTCCACCGTATTCCGCTTCAATATCCATTTGATGAGTGCGAATTTGAATCTCGAATTTATCACCACTTGTAGTGTGTACAGTTGTTTGAATTGAACGATACCCATTCGGTTTTGGATAGGTTATCCAATCGCGAAAACGTTTTTCGATTGGTATCCATTTGCTATGGACAATACCTAAGGTAACATAGCAGTGTTCTTCTGTATCAGTTATTATACGCAAAGCCATCAAGTCATATATGCCATCAAGTGTTGTGTTTTGATTTTTCAGTTTTCTATAAATGCTATATGGTCTTTTAACTCTATATTTAATTTCAGCGGGAATTGAATGCCTTTTGAGTTGTTCCGAAACATTGTAGTTCATTGTTTTTAATTTTCTTTCGAGCGTTTCGCGGCGTATTTCAATTGCGCGATGAATTTTGCGGTATTCGTCGGGTTCGAGTATTTTGAAAGATACGTCTTCAAGCGGCTGATAGAGTTTACTTATTCCTAAACGGTGAGCAATTGGCGAATACAAATACAAGCATTCTTCGGCAAGTGGAACAAGGTTTGGGCTATTGCTATTAGAGATATATTTTAATGTTACGAGGCGTTCGATGACCTTCAAAATTATAAGTCTCAAATCATCTGTGATTTCAATAAAAACCTTTCTTAAATCAGATATGCGTTTTTGTGTTTCGGGAATTGTTACCTTGCTTATTCTGTTGAATAGCTCAATGTTTTTTATCAGGTCGCTCCCAAATTCTGATTGAAGAACCAACACCAATTCTTTATTATTCAAATCAATATTCATAAAAGCAGCAAGTGGTAGAATGTCATTGCCAAGCTTGAATTTTTGTGTTTCTTGAATAATCTCATTTGCAAATTGCTTTTCTTGCTCTGTTGGATATGCCTTTTCAATTAATTGATTGATTTTTTTTAGAGTTTCCATAATCAAAAAATCATATTATTACTTGACAATCATCAATCTAATAAATATTTATCTAAAAAAAAAAAGCCGCCCATAAAATTTGAGCGGCTCAAATTTAATTTAGCAAAAAACTATTTTATTACAACCATTCTTTCTGTTGCAACGCCGCGTGCAGATTTCAATGTAACGAAATAGAAACCAGCTGGCAAGTTCGAAGCGTTAAATTGAATGTTCTGCAAGCTACCCGAAGCATTTCCTTCGAATAGATTTGCAACTTCGTTGCCTAATGCATCTGTAATGGATAATCTTACATTTTCAGTGCTGTTGCCAACGAACCTAATTTCTGTCGTTCCATTGACTGGGTTAGGCGTAATTGGCATAACACCAAATCCACGCAGAGCGACTTCATCAACAGATGCGTAAATTTTACGTGTAACTGTTACATAAGCTACATTTGATTTCACTTCGCCGCAGTCATTTTTGATCATACAGTAATATTCGCCAATATCTGATGAATTTGCTTTGTCTTTCTTATATGTATTCGAGGTTGCACCAGCGATTTGGCTTCCGTCTTTATACCATTGATATTGTAAAGGTAAGGTGCTTTTTGCTGCAACTTCGATTAGTAACTCTTCATTTTCTTTGATTATGATGTTGTCTGCTGGTTGAAGTGTGATTTCTGGAACGGTAACTACATCTAATTTTGCGAAATTGCTCCAAAGCTTAACTCCATAGCCATTGACTGTTGCCATTAATCTATATTTTCCAGCGTCATTGAGATTAATATCAGATATTGTAAGTTCATCAGTGTTTGCACCAGATATACGTGAATTATCTACAAGTGGAGTGTTTTCGAAATGCCATTGATACGAAATTGTTGCTGGAAGTGTGGTCGAAGCTTTGGCTTTGAATTTAATTTCGTTCCCAGCACAAGATTGAATATCAACAGGTTGCTGTGTGAATAATACATCAGCTATTTTTACGAATACTTTTTTCGACGAAACACTTGTGTTCGGGCATTTTCCAGTAAATGTTACATAGTATTCGTTGCTTTCCATTGTTGACTGAATGTTCGATAGTTTCAACATATTCGAACGAGCACCAGCAATATGCTTGCTGTCGTCCACAAGTGGTGTATTACCGCGATACCATTGAATTACAACATCTTTTGCTGGACGAGTGCCGTTTGGACCAATAATGTGAGCTTCTGCATATAATGTTACTTCACCGCCTTTTAATGTATATTGCGAAACAGGTTGTGTTGTAACTGTTGCAGGTGTAACAACATATACTTCGATAGATTCGGTTAATAATGTCGGGCAAACAGGTTTACCTACTACAAGGCAAGTATATGTGCCGGATGTTTCATATTTGACCGAATTTAATGCATATGTGCTGTTTGTTGCGTCAGGAATAATCTTTCCATCTTTCATCCATTGATATTTTAAGTCTGAACCACTTACATCTACTGATAGAGTGTAATTTTCACCTTCGCATAATGCAGTCGATGGCGATCCACCCGATTGAAGAGGTGTATCCCATATATAATTATTATTCGATACATCGAAAATATATGAATGCTCAACGCTAATTAATCTGAAAGCTAACGGTTTTTCGGAATATGTGCCTCTTGGGATATTCCATTCGAAGTGTCCTTTGCGAGCATCGACATTAGCAAATACAGTATTATAGGTAAATCCACCATTTTCTGAAACCTGAATATTTATCTTTTCGACACCATTTGAGTTCCAAATAATATGATAAGTTTCGTGGTTGCAGAGTTCTTCGTTGTCATATGGCATAATAAGGTCAAGTTGTGGTGTGCCGAACAATATTGGATTTAATCTTCCTCCTTTTGCTAATCTTGTATCAATTGTTGCCCAAATACCATCTGTATCAGTCCAGGTGCGGAGTTCGTTGCCTTGCCAATCGAAATTTGTAAGTTTACGAATACCGTTTGTTAAATTATTAGGTATATAAGTCGACCAAGCACTGTTTGTTTCTTCGAAATCTGCGAACCACCAGGGTGTTTGTGGTGGATAGCCTGGAGTTTGTATTCTTGCTCCAATGTTTTGGACTATTCCAACTGATACAGGCGCATTATTTTCATCGTAAAGAACTACAAATGAATTAGGTGCAAGCCAGCTTGTTGGGTCGTAAATACCAGTTACAAGCGATGTGTCCGAACCGAAATCTCTTGATTGTGATATTTTTGTTGATTTAAAGCGTTTCAAAAATCGTCCATCTTCGAATGCCATTCCAAACAGCCAATATACATTTTTCTGATTGTTGAATACAGCATTACCTGTTGGGACAATATTTATCCAAATTTTTCTTGAAGTTTCATTTGGTCCAGTTGTGAAATATGAATAAGAATCATTATCTACGAAAGAACGCAAGCTGTTGTAAATATACTTTCCAGTATTAGCATTAAAATGAATGTTATTCCCTGCTCCATTATTGTTTGCTGGCACAATATCGTAATTTGGATCGTCAGTTGCACCTGTCAAATATCTGTATGTCGTATTTGGAAGCAGATTGTTTACCTGCACTAACGCAAAAGCTGGCATACGAGGACCGTATGGGTCTGTCCCAAGCGTGCCCACGCCTTTGATGTAGTCCGGTATTATGATCTCTGTAAATGTTATGTCGTTGGCAACAGTAACATTACTTACGATTGGTTCTAAAAAACCAGGTGACGTAATTGTTAGCGTGTAGTTACCAGCAGCATTAAATGAAATATCATCAAATGTTGCAACACCATTGAAAAATGCTTTAGTTGTTGTGCCTGTAATATTTCCCGGTCCAGTTGCTGTAATTGTAACAGTTGGTCCGTTGTAGTTGGTGAATGTTTCACCATTAGCCTTTATTGCTCGAACAGTAAAAGTTGCAAGCGGGAAATTTTTATGAGTTTTTCCTACGAAATTATCTAACGCAAGCCCTGATGGACCTTCGACAAAATTAACATTAACAGTTGCAGAAGCCAAGCCCGTAGCAGTAAATGTTAATGTGATAGAGTTTGTGTCTAAATAACGCAAATTAGTAAATTCAACCGCATATGTTCCGGCAGTAATTGTCTTAGTTGGCTCTGGAATTATTAAATTTGTTATTGGTTGCAAAGTAACATTTGTGTTGCTGGAAACAAATTTCGGAATATTGTTGCCGTCAACGGCTATTACGCGAACACTAAATGGGAAATTGGAGCTAGGGACATTTGGGGTTACTTTTTGAACAAGCAACTTAGTTGGGGTTCCGATAGACGATTGGCTTGTAACAAATATATCATCAACACTCATTTCTGGGCGACCGCCTGAACCGCTTACATAATAATATTTCCAGCGTAAATACACAACTGGCTGATTTTCAACTTCCTCGGGAAGCAAAATATTATTAAACGATACTATTTCGTTCAAAGGACTTGTAGAAAGATACTCAACCGGATTTCCATTCCCATCCGTTACGTCTTTGAAAACGCCATTGCCAACTCTGTATTGCAATCTTATGCCATATATTCGTGTGTTTGTTGCCAGAACGGCACCTTTCCACGAAACTTTGATGGTATTACGGTTAGTTGTATTCAATGCAAGAACAGCGGCACCTAATTTCACAGTAACAGATGTATTGACAAAGCTAAACCCAGCTGTGCCTTTGCCATTGATACGTGTTCCACTCGTTAAATTGTAAGCGCCAGTATAATTGCCAGTCATTTCGTATGCTAAATCTGGGTCTGTGCCTGTGCTGGGCACTGTTACATTATGAAAAATCATATTCGGTGGATAAGTCCCCGCGGCATTAGTCGCAGCCCATTCAGTTAGAGAATAATTGCCACTCGATAAATCGAACGGTGTCGGATAAGTTGGCTGAGCAATAAGCGAACTGCCCGATATTAGTAACATCAAAAAAAGAATAAATAGTGTTTTTTTGAACATAACTTAAATCTCCTTTTATGGGAAAAACAGAAACTTTTTAAAAATTTTCAGACGTATAACTTAAAGAAAATTTTTATTTTTTTTGTTAATTATTTATTAATATTATAAAATTAGGAATATTATATTTGTTCACTCTACTTATTTAAAATTTACTTATTTAAAATT
>OGCI01000044.1_pt1 | contig 141413 bp, 114 predicted proteins | sample 1570021 | NCBI WGS metagenome assembly OGCI01 (sample SAMN06264664, study PRJEB24512) | hot springs metagenome | isolation source: Hot spring water | place: South Africa: Tshipise | collected 2015-06-21 | reverse complement strand
TCAGTCTGCGCCGGTAACTTTCGGCAAACTGGCAGTGGCCTTGTTGTTCCGGTATATGATCGGCGAGCAACGGTTTGAGCAACCGTGAGCTATGGTGGTATGCGCCTTCACTCACCATGTCAGCACCTGATGCCACTCAACCCTCTTCGCAACCGCAGCCAACGCTGCGGTATTTGCGCCTGATTGGGCCGCACCTGGCCACAGTTGTGGTGAGTGTATTGATCTTCGTCATTCTGGACAACTGGTTGCAACCGGCGCCACCGCCGGCTACGCCGCAGATCGCAACCGTTACCCCCGTGCCTACCGTTCTACCCTCGCCGCTCCCATCGCCGATACCGGTCATCACCGTGATCCCACTCGATGATGGCCTGGTGCGGTTAACCCTCCTCGACCTTCAGGCCGAAAATGCGCAGTTGCGCGCGGCTATTCACCTGCTTCGCGCCGCGATTACCATCGATGAGGCAATTCAGGCGCTCCAACGCAACGATTTCGCGGAAGCGGACCGGACGTTGATGGCTGCCCGCCGCGCCCTCGATCACGCTTATCAACTGAGCGAAGAGCCACAGAAGGCGCCGATTGACGCCATCCGGTTGCAAATCAGCCAGATCCGCGATGACCTCGGCGTGCGCCCCGAAGGGGCTGATCGCCGATTGTGGCAGGTGCGGCGTCTGATCCTGACCCTGGTGGAGTAAAGTGCGGGCGGCGATAAACATCCAATTCTCACCGAACGTCGTACAATATTATTGATGAGGCTGGTTGGAACGTTAACTCTGGAAAGGCCGGAAATGTACCGCGATCCCACAATTCGCTCATCAGATATAACTCCGGAGTCGGTCTACATCAATCGACGCGCATTTTTGCGCGGTCTGGGGGGAGTGGGCGCAGGGTTGCTCCTTGGCGCTTGTGGGGTTTCCCAATCTTCGACTGAACTGACGCCATCATCCCCAACCGGCAACGTCAATCTTCGCGATGAGTTGGGTGATCCCGTCAATACGTTTGAGCAGATCACAACCTACAACAATTTCTACGAATTCACCACCAGCAAAGAAGATGTTGCCCGCCGCGCCGCCGGTTTCGTGACACGACCGTGGACGGTTGAGGTCACCGGCATGGTACGCCAGCCTCGTCTGTTCGCCATCGAAGACCTCTTGACCATGTTCGATCAGGAAGAGCGAATCTACCGGCTGCGTTGCGTTGAAGGCTGGTCGATGGTCATCCCATGGCAGGGTTTCCCCTTGCGCAAGTTGCTCGATCTGGTTGAACCAACCGCTCAGGCTCAGTATGTGCGGTTTGAAACGCTCTACGATCCTGACCAGATGCCGGGGCAGCGCGATCGCTATTTTCCCTGGCCGTATGTTGAGGGGTTGCGGATCGACGAAGCGATGCACGATCTGACCATCCTCAGTACCGGATTGTATGGACGAACGCTCTTGCCGCAGAACGGCGCTCCGTTACGGCTGGTTGTGCCGTGGAAGTATGGTTTCAAGAGTATCAAATCGATTGTGAAGATCGAACTAACCGATACCATGCCGGTTTCGCTATGGATGGCAGTCGCGCCGCGCGAGTACGGCTTCTACGCCAATGTCAACCCTGAGGTGCCGCATCCACGCTGGTCGCAGGCTACTGAGCGACGGATCGGCGAATTGGGCCGACGCAAGACGTTGCTATTCAACGGTTATGCCGAGCAGGTAGCGGCACTCTACGCCGGGATGGATCTGCGCAAACACTATTGAGACTGGCAGTAGAGCGCAAATGATGCGCTGCCAGAGCGCAAAGACTGTCAGTCACTGAACCTGCTCAGCTTCTGGCCTGGATCGGAACGCTATGAAGTCCGTCCTCCTTCGCCTTTTTCCCCATCTGATCGGGTTGTTACCGCTGGCATTACTCAGCAGTGATGCGCTTGGCAACCGGCTCACAGTCAACCCCATTCAGTATCTGACGCAGCGTACCGGCTGGTTTGCGCTGGCGCTGTTACTGGCAACGCTGGCCTGCACGCCACTCAACCGCTGGTTTGGTTGGAAGCAAGTGATACGCTGGCGCAGGCCGCTCGGTCTGTATAGTTTTGGGTATGCCTGTTTGCATCTGGGCATGTTTGCCGGTTTAGACTATGGGCTTGACCTGAGTTTGATCGCGCAGGAGGTTGTAGAGAAGCGGTATATCATTGCCGGTTTTGGCGCTTTTCTCATCCTCTTTCCGCTGGCCTTCACCTCGACCACCGGCTGGCAGCGACGGTTGAAGCATTGGTGGAAACGTCTGCACCGTCTCGTCTATCTGGCTGCGTTCCTGGCCGTTGTTCATTACCTCTGGCTGAGCAAAGATCCGCGTCCGGCGCTCATTGCCGGTAGTGTGTTGGTCGTGTTGTTGTTGGCTCGCCGAATGCCGGCAAGAAGGCGCGTACAGCCATCTTTACGCCACCCGGACATGACCACCACACAGGCAGGTCAATCGCGCCACGATACCTGAACAGCGCCGGGTCAAATGCGCTGCTTATGGTATAATAGCGCTATGAGTGAACTCAAAGATAAACTGGTGCTCGTCGTCGATGACGAGCCGCGCATGATCACCTTCATGCGCATGAATTTAGAGCTGGAAGGGATGCGGGTTACTACCGCCACCAATGGCCGCGAAGCGGTTGAAAAGGTGCGCGAGGAGATGCCCGACATCGTCTTGCTCGACGTAATGATGCCGGTGATGGATGGATTTGAAGCTTTGCGGCGCATCCGCAGTTTTTCGCAAGTGCCGGTCATCATTCTTACCGCTAAAGACGAAGAAGAAGATCGCGTTCGTGGTCTCGAACTTGGCGCTGACGATTATGTCGGCAAACCGTTCAGTCAGCGCGAGCTGGTCAGCCGGATCAGAGCAGTCTTGCGGCGACACTACACACAGCCGCCAATCCCACAGACGCTGGTGAAGATCGATGATCGGCTGAGTATTGACTTTGCCCGGCGTGAAGTGCTGGTTGACGGCAAGCGCGTCAATCTGCGTCCGACGGAGTATCGTCTGCTTTACCATCTGGTGCAGAATGCCGGTTACGTGCTCACCCACGAGATGCTGCTCAGCAAGGTTTGGGGGCCAGAGTATCGTGATGAGAGTCACTATCTGCGCCTGTACATTACCTACCTGCGCCAAAAGATCGAAGAGGACCCGTCCAATCCACGCTATATCTTGACCGAACGCGGAGTTGGTTACCGGTTTGTTGATTTTCCCGGCGCGCGCCGGATAAATTCCGCCGATGCACCAGTACCGTAGTCTGGCTTCTTGCAGACTACCGCTACCCCTTCATTCCGCACGCAGCCAGTAAGCGTTCAGGTTGGCCGCGATAATCATCCCAGGCCACTTCTCCACGCGCAATACCCCCCAATACCTGCCACAGTCCGGCATTGACCGGCGCCGGCAGGCCGCGCGTCGTTGCTGCCGCCGCGACTGCACCGTACAGGAACTCACCTTCAGAACGCGACCGTCCGGCACGCAAATCGCGCAACAGTGACGGATCTTTGCCGCCACGACCGCCCGCTACCCGCTGCCGCAGGATCGGATCGAGGATGATCGGTGGTAGCCAGCGGATACCAAAAGCCAGCAGCGCTGCCGGATAACGCGGCAAATTGACCGGCCTGATCCCCATTGCTCGCATCACTGCCAGCGCCTCACGAACTGCTGCCCGCTCGAGCGCAATCAAGTGCCGGTTGGCGTAGACCCGTGTCACTGGCCAGTCGAGGATGGCGGCAGTCGCGTTGCCGAGCATATTCAGCAGCGCCTTCGACCACTTCATTGCCTGATAGTCCTGATAACGCTGCACCGTGAAACCGGCTGCGCTCAGCGCGGCTTCGGCCAGCGTCAGATTGCTGGCCTGTCCAACCGGCGCCAGACCGATCCCACCCTCTTTGGTGACCGTGATCGTAGTTGGGCCGGTTGCATCAACCGAAGTCGTGATCGCGCCGGCGACGATTCGGTCGGCGCCAAAGGCAGTCGCCAGCGTCTCTTCATTACCGATGCCGTTTTGCAGGGTCAGAATAGTTACCGGATTGAGTGAGCGCAAAGTGGGGATCGCGCCGACGGTATCATACCCCTTCACGCACACGATCGCCAGGTTTGGCTGCTGAAATGTGGGTGGGAGATCATCAACCGCGCCGGCAACGGTCAGATTGCTCAATTCACGCGCGCCGATGCCGCTGACAACCAGCGGGTTGGCGCGCAAAGCCGCGGCGCCGGCAGGACGAGACAATAATGCAACTGGTGGAATGTTAGCAGCCTGAGCCAGGCGTGAGAGGATGAGCAGACCGATCGCGCCGCCGCCGACAATCACAATCGCCATGAAATGCCTCCGAATCAGGCAGACGCACAACCGGGCAGTTGAGCGAGCGGTAGCTGGGTGAAGTGGAGGAGCGCTCTCTACCCTGCCGTCTGCGTTTGAGAAAGATGGCAAAACTAACGACGTAGTATAGCGGAAAAAGGGAGAGTTCAGGATCGCCGGCAATGGTCAATTAGCGCACCCGGTTGTTTGGTGGTGATGGGTAACAGGTGTGTAACCAGAATCGGGCTGCCGGTTAGCTAGTGTCGGCTGCGGTTGAATCGATACATTCTGTGGTAGCATAATACTGAGGGATACGTATTTAATGAGGAGACATATGACTACTCCACCTCAGGTTGGCGATCTGGCGCCTGATTTTACTCTCCCGAATGAAGCTGGCGAGATGGTCTCGCTCAGTCAATTTCGCGGCAAGCGCGTGATTCTCTACTTCTATCCGAAGGACGACACACCCGGTTGCACCTCGCAAGCGTGCGGTTTTCGTGATGCGTATCCGGTCATCGAAGAGAAGAATGCAGTCGTGATCGGGATCAGTCCTGATAGCACGAAGTCGCATGCCCGCTTCAAGACGAAGCATAATCTGCCCTTCATCTTGCTCGCCGACGAACAGCACAGCGTGGCCGAAGCGTATGGGGTGTGGGGCGAGAAGTCGATGATGGGCAAAAAATATATGGGCGTTATTCGCTCTCATTTTGTGATTGATGAAGAGGGACGGATTGCGCAAGCCGAGGTGAAAGTCAGTCCGGCTGATAGCGTCAAGCGCGCGCTGATGGCATTGCAGTAGCTGGCACTGTTCTTGATCTCAGTGCGCAAAGCGGAGGATATGAGGGGCATGACAGTGGCGTGCCCCTCAATTGCCGGAATGGTGCGTCTCAACGAACGGTGGCTCGAACCTTCTACCTCATCATCGAGACAGCGCAAAGGGATGAGTTGGCGACAAGCGTCGCTTTTGCCGCCGGTATTCCTTGGGGGCGACCGACCTCATTGCGAAAGGCTCGGCTTCCGGCGCAGTGCGCCATCTGCTATGTCGCCGCGATCCCGCCGGTATGAGCGACCGATCGGGAGGCTCAGGCCAGCCGGCGCCCTTGCCGGCGGTATTCTTCGGGGGTTTGCCCGACCTCATTGCGAAAGGCTCGGCTTCCGGCGCAGTGCGCCATCTGCTATCTCGCCGCGATCCCGCCGGTATAAGCGACCGATCGGGAGGCTCAGGCCAGCCGGCGCCCTTGCCGGCGGTATTCTTCGGGGGTTTGCCCAACCTCTTTGCGAAAGACGCGGCTGAAGTAGCTGCTGCTGGAAAAACCTACTTCCAGCGCAATGTTAGTGATACTCTTGTCGCTCTCGACCAGCAGGCGACGCGCTTGCAAGACCCGATACCGATTGAGATAATCCATTGGGGTGGCGCCGAGTTCTTGCCGGAAACAGTGAGTAAGGTAATCTTCGCTCATGCCGACGTAGTGGGCAATATCTTGCCGGGTGAGCGGATGGGTGTAGTGGCTGTGGATGTAAGCCATTGCCTTGCGCACCAGCATCTGCGCCTGATCGCTCAGGCGACGCCGACGCTCGAGCGCCCCTTGCAAGTGGGTAAGCGTTTCGTTGGCGCTAAACATTCCCTTGCTCAACACCACGGTCACACCTTGACTGAGTCGTGCCATATCCTCTTCGCTCAGCATGCGTCCGGTAATCACGATCACGGGAATCTCGCGCATCTGTTTATCAGAGCGCATGGTTTGCAGTACCGCAAAACCATCCATTTCCGGCATCATCAGATCGAGCAACACCAGATCAACGCGCTGCTCGCTCAGGATAGCAAGCGCCTCGCGTCCAGAACGGGCGCGCAACACGCGCCCAGCCACTTTTTGGGTCTGGATCAGGCGAGCATGCAGGTCAAGCGTGTCAGGGTCATCATCGACCACAAGGATCGTCTGCGGCGTTTCGTTAGTGCCGCTCGTTAACCAATACTGATTGAGCGCGCGCGTCAGATCGGCCAGCTCGATTGGCTTGGTCAGGTAGTTGAACTCCATCACCGCGCCGTGTTGTTCGGTCATAGCGTAGCAAAAGAGAGGTAGATCGCGGGTCGCCGGGTTAGCTTTGAGCACGCGAATGGTCTGCCACCATGCTCGTTCACCCTGAGTCGCATTGAGAACGATAGCGCTGTAGTTTTGGTTCAATAGTTCAGCCAGCCATGCGCCGCTCTCGTCAATCGGGAAGGTGGTGACAACAAAACCACGCTGTTCGAGATGGCGTTGCAATCGCTCATCCGGCCCGGCTGACAAGAGCAACACGCGCGGCAGTCCCGGCATGGCCGGCGTGAGTCGCTGTCGTTGGCCTGAGGGGGCGACAATCGTCGGCAAGCGGAAGAAGAACTCGGAACCCTCGCCGTCAATGCCGCTTGAGCGCGCGCCGATCTCGCCACCGTGGAGCGCCACCAGCCGTTTGCAGATAGCCAGTCCCAGGCCGATGCCGCCATACCCACGACTGATGCTCCGTTCCGAACGCTGGAATTCGTCGAAGATACGGGCTTGTTCTTCCGGTGGCAGGCCGATACCGGTATCGCGCACGGTAACGGTAACGGCATCAGTTTCAGGCGTGACAGTGAGACTAACCCTGCCGCGCGCGGTAAACTTGATCGCGTTGACGACCAGATTCAGGCCAATCTGTTGCAATCGCGTTCGATCTCCCCACACCCAAGGCCCTTCATCAGGAATGTTATCCTGCCAGATCAATTGTTTATCGGCGGCCATTTGTTGGCCGGCTGCGGCTACCGCGCGCATCACCTGAGCCAGATCAACGACATCGTAAGCCAGCCGCAACTGACCGGCGTCGCTGCTGGCCAGATCAAGCACATCGCTGATCAGGCGACCTAGATGCCGGGCATTCGCGTATATTCGCTTTAAATCATCGCGCAATGATGGAGGCAACTGATGCTCATCAGTCAAACTTTCCCGCAAGAGCAGATCGCTCATCCCGACAATCAGATTCAATGGCGTCTGCAACTCATGGCTCACCATCGAGAGGAAGCGACTCTTGAGCTGATTGGCTTCTTCAGCCAGACGACGACCTTCATTGGCGGCCCGGTACAGGCGGGCCGTATTGAGCGCGGCACTGATCTGTTGGGTAATGGCGCCGTAGAGGTCGAGGCGCGCGGTATCGAAGGCGACAAAACCGGCTTCGCTACCTGTGCCGATTAGCGGGATTAGCGTGAGCTGGAATGGTTGTCGCGCCGGGAGCCACTGCGCTGGCGGAAATGCGCGACTGCGAATCCGAATGACCGGTTGTTGCGGCGCGGTAACTGCTCGCAACCGGCACCAGGCTACCGCATCGTCCCCCTCAGCTTCGAAGAAACCGATCCATAACCACGCCACGTTCAGCTCAGGCAGATGGCGGGCAAGAATTTCGTAAATCTCTTCTTCTGCCAGCGCGTTCAGCAGACGAGCGGTAAGTCGTCCAAGCCGGTTGTTGATTTGTTGTTGGGTGTTGCGGTAGTGCCAGTGCTGAAAGCGCATAGCCGCGCTTATTGTGATGCGCGCTTCGTCAAGCAGATCATGAGCCAGAGCGTGGAACTTCGGATGTAGCAGATGGGGGAGCGCATCACGGATAAACGAAATGGCGATCTGCCAATCGTGGGCATCGTCGCCGACGCCGGCCACCTGCCTGAGCGCTTGCGTGAGCATTGCGCGAAAGTGTCCCGGATCGCCCGCCTCGACACTCTGCCCAAAAGCGGTGAGCAGGCGGCGACAGAGCCGGTTGATCTCATCGCGATTGAGACCGTGGGTCTTCTGGACGAGCAGATCGGTGATGAATTGCGCCGTCTGCGCGCGCGGATCGGGGATCGTTGGATCAGCCGCGTGGTGAGCGGCAATTTCCAGCGCGTCGGCCAGCACTGCGCTCTGGCTGCATCCACACGATTCACGGATCACCAGGCGAGTGGGTACCTGCACCCAGTCTGGCAATGGCGCTCGCTCGCGCAAATGACGCACCATCAACTCGATAGCCTGATACCCCAGCTTGAACAGGGGGATCTGAAGTGTTGTCAGCGCCGGTTCGTGGAGCAATCCTTCCGGGCGGTCATCGAAACCGATAACGGCCACATCATCGGGAACGCGCCGTCCGGCAGCGCGCAACGCCGCAATCGCGCCCAGGGCCGACTCATCATTGCTGGCCAGCACAGCAGTAAAGGGCAGGCCGGTTGCGAGCAGATGTTGCATTCCCTCATAACCGCCGGCAAAGACGTGGCGTCCAAACACGATCAGGCGCGGCTCAACCAGTAGCCCAAAACTGGCCATTGCTGCCTCAAAGGCGCGCAACCGTTCACCTGAATCGCCATTGAGATCGGTGACACTGCCGGCGATAAATGCGATCTGGCGATGACCATGCTCGACCAGATGGCGCAAGGCAGCCTGAATGCCACCGGCATTGTCGGCCACAATAGTTGGCCCGGCTTCTCCTGATCCGACAAAGAGGATGGGATGGCCGGCAGCGCGGAGCGACTGAATCCGTTGGGAACGTTCTGGTCGTTGAAGCGGATTGATAACGATCAGGCCATGCGTATTCCATGGGCCCACCGGTACGAAATCAGCATCATCGGCTACCTCTAACCAGGCCGGACGCGGCGGATCGGTGATATGACCTGATGGCCCCATCCCGCAGGCGAGCAAGAGATTGCAACTTAACTCACGCGCCGCCTGACGAATGCCGTGGTAGATCGGACTGAGGTAGCTCAGTGTAAGCGCCGTGCCATAGAATTGCCAGCCAGCAATTACACCCACCGTTGGGCGTGGCGAGCGATGCGTCATTGCAGGAGATTTGCGCATAGGGGGCATCATTCACTCATCGGTCATGCTGCGGCGAGCAGACCACTCAAGAACCTTTGCTAACCAACGCTCTGTGCTCGCATCACAATGCGTGATACCACCAGATTCAGGCCTTGATTAGCGTTTGTCAATAAACTTTATATCTATGATAATGCAATCATAACATCAACATCGCCGGTTATTTACCTCCAATCAACGCCAGCGCCGTTTCGGCCCTGCGTCGCCAGGGACTGGCCGGCGCCTGATCTGCTACCTGTTCGAGCGCCGCTCGTCCACGCGCCGGGTCGCCACCGGCGCTTAAGGCCAGACCGTAATAGAAACGGGCTTCGACGCCGGCTCCAACCTCGATAGCGGCGGTGGCGGCGGCGCGCGCGCCAACGACATCGCCACAATAGTAGCGAATACCGGCCAGAATGGTCAGCGTCTCCGGATCGCGGGGTAACAGGTTGGCTGCTGCCTGCGCTGCCTGCAAGCCGCTGGTACAGCGCTCGAAACCACTATCAAGGTGAAAGCGAGCGGCCAGGGTGACATAACGGGCGCGATCGGCAGAGGGTGCAGCGATGACTGCCTGTTCGTAAGCATCAGCGGCAGCAACAAAGTCGCGTTGGGCGAGTGCCAGCCCGGCCTGGGCCAGCGCCAGCGCGGGGCCAGTGGCGCCGGTATCGCGCAGTTGTTGAAGTCGACCGGCGGCAGTGACCAGATCGCCCGTTTGCAGATAGGCAAGCGCCAGCAGTGAACCGATGCGCAAATCGGCAGGATGGGCCGTTGCCAGTTGCTCGAGCTGCACAATCCCTTGTTGTTGATTGCCCAGGCGGAGATGAGCATAGGCGCGGTAGATGGCAGCGGCCAATCCGTGTGGGCCGGCGGGATCTACCTGGTCAAAGAAAGCCAGCGCCAGCCGGTCGTAACCAAGATCGAGGGCAATCTGGCCGAGCAGTTGAGGTCGGGCCGTCGGATTGGCAATCAGAGTGGCGGCCAGAATTGCCGGATCGGGTGTTGGCGGCAAGAGTGGACGCAGAAACGGATCGGGTGGAAGAGTCGCCGATGGAGCCGGCGCTTCCGGTATGGCAGGCAAACCGAACAAGGCAGCGAGCAGCGCCTGTCGATTGCGGAAGAAACTGGCCCAATCGACGGGTAAGGTCTCAACCCGTATGGTCTGATACGTTGACCATGCTTCGGCAAACTGACCGGCGCGCAGTGCTTCATCGGCCAGCAAGAGATCGCGCACTGCGCAACGATCGGGATCGCAAAGGGTCAGCATTTGCCATGCGCGTCGAGCGGCGTCGCTATCGTCTTCCAATACTGCCAGATGGCCAAAATAGAGCGTGGCCAGTTGATAATCGCGCGGACGCAAACCAGCCTTCATTGCCGCAATGAAAGCGCGATGCGCCAGATCAATCTCGCCGCGCACTGTGAAGACGATACCGCGGCGTAATGCAGCTTCGCCGTGAGGTAGCGCGATTGTGTCATATATAGCCAGAGCAGCGCGATATTGCCCGACAGCAAAGCGCTCATCAGCCTGCCGGAGGACATCGTAGGGATCGGGGCGCAAAATGAGGAAAGCGGCGGTTACCGCTACAGACGTGAGGGCTATCCAGGTCGCAAACTGTCGCCAACGTTGCCTGATCACTCGCTATCATCTTCAGGGATCGGCTCGACGCGACGGCGCGGCGACTCGCGTCGATTGCGGCACTTAGGGCAGCGCGTAGGCTCGTTGAGAAAGCCTTTATCGGCATAAAATTCCTGCTCACCGGCGGTGAAGATAAAGGTTGCGCCGCAACTGCGACAGGTTAATTCCATGTCTCGATAAAAGATCATCGCCATAGGTGTGCCTGCCAGGCGATAAGGACTTAATAACCGGAACTACATTGTACCATGTTCAGGATGGGCATGGTAGCAAAGCGTAAAGCTGGTCGCATGATGGGAATACTGCCGATACCGGCGAGCAGAGAGTTTGCCGGGAAGATTGTTATGGTTGTGATCTCATTTCCATCAACGAAATGGCGCTGCGCTATCCTCGTCGAGATAGGGGTAGGTGGGCTGCGGCTGCCGAATCTTCCGGGTGGCAGATGCTCGCGTTGCTTGAACAGATCACAATTTCATTCTCACCAGGCGGGATGATTATCTGTCATCTATCGATTACTGCTCGACTCTACTCACGATCACCCGATTCTTCCCATTCGCCTTAGCCTGGGCTAGAGCGGATGCGGCAAGTTTCAGCACCTCGTCAGCATCATGCCCGTGTTGTGGTACAGATGCTACTCCAATCGAGATCGTCACCGGCAATGGCCAGAGCTGTGAACGCTCTATGACGCGCTGACGGAGACGTTCAGCCAGCGCTGCCGCGCCACGAACCCCGGTGTGTGGCAAAACTATCAGAAACTGATCGCCGGTTTTCCAGCGAGCCAGCAAGTCGCTGGGTCGCAACTGTTCGCGCAGCGCCATCGCTAGATCGTGGATCATCTGATCGCCAGCGCTGAAGCTCAATTCGTTATACCGACGAAGATGGTCGCCGTTAATTAACAGGATACTGCACATGTATCCCTGGTTATGCGCCTGGTGAAGCATTCCGATGAGCTGCTGGCGAGCGGCAAAGCTGTTAGGGAGACCAGTGACCGGATCAAGCGTAAATTGTTCCTGGTTGCTCAGGGTTTCTCCAAGCTCGGCCAGTTGCGCGATCAGTTGGTTGAGCAATGCCCCCGGATCAGTGGCGTTAGGGGTAAGATGTTGCAATACAGAGGATGGATCGCTACCGGCAGGTATTTCATAGCGCCGGATCACCGGTAACGTGACCAGGTTAAGACGTTGGGCCTGGCGTTCCAGCAGTCGTTGCAAGCGGTCAATGTGCGCCGATGTTACCGCCGACCCAGGAGGAGAATCAACCACTACCAGTTGGGTGCTGCCTGGCTGATAGATGGTGCCGGCCAGTTCTTCACGCAGGATGAAGACCAGCCAGCGTAAGGTGGCAGACGAAGGCGGCTGCTGAAACTGAAGATCGATCAAGGTGTACGACATGTTCGCCTGAACCAGCCATTCAGCAAAAGCGAGCAGATTTGCGGCGCCGGTGTTAGGGTCATGCTTCAGCAAAGCGGGGAAAGGTTTCATACATGCACTCCCATACTGATCGGGTCAAACAATCTCGGACATCTGCTCGCGTTTGTCTGGCTATATTATACGAACAACTGATGATTTTGATCGATCAACTATCGCCGTTGATAGAGCAGAAGGCGGTTTCTCAGCAATTGCGGGAAACGCAGGCGCTAGCCAGGATTGATCCAGGTGGTTTTGAAGCACGCGCATTCAGATGCGGCTTAACAACGTCAAATAGGCTACACCTCTCCTGTGGTATGATGAGCGAGAATGAATTTGCATACGGGACATCCTATGATCGACTTTGAACCCATTGCTGCGCTACGTGGATTGGCCGCTGAAGTGATGCTGATCGATGCCAGCGAAGAGCTGGTGAACGGCAATCAACGGGCAGTGCGCTATCGCGGTCAATTGCTGCTGGAAGCGCAGGCGGCTCATGACACAATCGTGACTCGGGCCGAAGCGCTAGGCTACACACCTCTCTTTCAACACGACCGGGCAGGCGCAGCCATTCTGTTTGTGCCTACACCGCCCAAAGCTCCTCCCTCGCGCCTCTGGCTGGCGGTCTTGCTCTTCATCTTGACAGTTGCCTCCACAATGCTGGTTGGCGGGCAGGAATATATCGAAGCGACCGGGCAGGTCGTCTTCAACTGGGGATATGCGCTCAGTTTTAGTGGCTCGTTACTGGCGATCTTGCTGGCTCATGAATTAGGTCATTTCATTGTTGCCCGCCGGGAAAAGGTAGCAGTGAGCTACCCTTTTTTCATCCCGATGCCCTTCTTTCTGCTCGGCACAATGGGCGCCTTTATTGCGATCAAAGATCTGGTGCCCAACCGGCGCGCCTTGCTGGCAATCGGTATCGCCGGTCCATTGGCCGGGTTGGTCGTGGCAATTCCAGTGCTGGCGGTTGGTCTCAGCATCTCGGAAGTGAAACAGGTCGTGCCATCGCCAAATGTCTTTACGGAAGGGAATTCGCTGCTCTACGCGGCAATGAAGATCCTCATCTTCGGTCGGTTTTTACCCAGTGGCGGCGAGGATGTCTATCTCCACCCAATGGCGCTGGCCGGTTGGGCCGGTCTGCTGGTGACCGGCTTGAATCTGCTGCCAGCCGGTCAGCTTGATGGTGGTCATGTCTTCTTTGCCCTCTTTGGCCCACGCGCCGCCCGCATTATGAGCATGGTGGTCGCAGTCGCGCTGCTCGGGCTGGGATTTTTGTGGTCAGGCTGGTTTATCTGGGCTGTGATGATTGCGCTGATCGGCCAACAGCGGAGTCCGCTGCGCAATGAGATTTCCCCGCTCGAAGGGCCGTGGCGCTGGCTGGCCTATCTCGGTATTGTGACGTTTATCCTGGTCTTTACCCCTATCCCGATCACCGTGATGTCACCGTGAGCTGTTCTGCTAAAACGATGGAGGAACTATGAAGTTGTTAACCTACCGCTACGAAGGGGTTGAACGGGTCGGCGCCCTGCGCGGCGATGAGGTGATCGATCTGTCGCCGGTGGCTGCATCCATGCTCGACCTGATCGAGGGTGGCCCTGAGCGGCTGGCGGAAGCGCGCAAGCTGGTGGCGGAAGCCGCCGGCGGGCCGGCGCTGGCTGCCGTTGAGTTGCGCGCGCCGATTCCGCGTCCGCGCAAGAATATCATCTGTCTGGGGATGAATTACGCTGCCCATGCCATTGAGTCGTTGCGCGCGAAGGGTCTGCCGGAAAAATTGCCTGCGCATCCGGTCTTTTTCAGCAAGATGCCAACCGCCGTCAACCACCCCAACGCGCCGGTGCCGCTGCTGGCCCACGTCTCATCACAGCGCGACTGGGAAGTTGAGCTGGCAGTTGTGATCGGGAAAAGTGGCCGTGATATTCCAGTTGAGGCCGCACATGATTACGTGTTCGGCTACACCATTTTGAATGATGTCAGCGCTCGTGATTTGCAGTCGCGCCATCAGCAGTTCTTCTACAGCAAGAGTCTCGACGGTAGCGCCCCCATGGGGCCCTGGATCGTCACTGCCGACGAGATTCCAGATCCGCACGCGCTCGGCATTCGCTTGCGCCTCAATGGCGAACTGGTGCAGAATTCGGTGACCCGTGATATGATTTTTGACATTCCCACCTGCATCGCTACCTTCAGCCGTGGCGTAACCCTCGAACCGGGTGACATTATTGCCACCGGTACCCCGGCAGGTGTCGGTATGGGGATGACGCCGCAGCGCTGGTTGCAGGATGGTGATGTGATGGAAGCCGAGATCGACGGGATCGGTGTGCTGCGGAACACGGTTGTAGCGTAACGTTGCGCAATAGCCGGTAGTAACCGATGTCGCTCGCCGCCCAGTCGCAACGAGCGCGGCAATCCATTCGGGCCTGCGCGTCTGGGCGGCGCCGATGACTTCCCTATAAGACAGGATGTTATTCCAGGTGAGGAATAGTGCTATAATGCCCGCCGGTATATCGTTAGTTATCACATCAATGCGCGAGGAGTGACCATGGATCGACGGGTGGTAGTGACCGGAATGGGGGCAATCAGCCCGCTTGGCCTCAGCGTAGCCGAACTCTGGCAGGGGATTGTTGCAGCGCGAAGTGGCGTCGGTCCGATCACGCTGTTCGATCCAACCGGCTTTGATACTCGCTTCGCCGCCGAGGTAAAAGGGTTCGATCCTACCAACTATATGGATCGCAAAGAGGCCCGGCGCACCGACCGGTTTGTCCAGTTTGCAGTGGCAGCAACCAGAGAAGCTCTGCGCGACGCTGAGCTTGAAATTACTCCTGCCAATCGCGATGAGATCGGTGTCTTCATCGCCAGTGGCATTGGGGGGATTGCCACTCTCTCGGAACAGCTCGAGGTGCTGCGCAGCCGGGGGCCGGGCCGTATCAGCCCTTTCCTCATTCCGGCCATGATCACCAATCTGGCTGCCGGCCAGGTCTCGATTGTCACTGGCGCGCGCGGGCCAAGCTACTGCGTTACTTCAGCCTGTGCCAGTTCTGCCCATGCCATTGGCGAAGCTGCCGAGACCATCAGGCGCGGTTGGGCCAAAGCTATGATTGTGGGCGGCAGCGAGGCCAGCATCACGCCGATTGGCGTAGCCGGTTTCAATGCTATGCGCGCGCTTTCTACCCGCAACGAAGATTATGCCCATGCCTCGCGCCCCTTCGATGCCGAACGTGATGGGTTCGTCATGGGGGAAGGCGCGGCAGTGCTCATTCTGGAAGATCTGGAGTTTGCGCGCGCTCGCGGCGCGCGGATCCTGGCCGAGGTCGCTGGCTATGGCGCCACTTCTGATGCCTACCACATTTCGAATCTGGCCGAAGATGGCGAAGGGGTTGCCCGCGCCATCCGGCTGGCGCTCCAGCGCGGTGAGATTGCGCCAGCGGAAGTCGATTATATCAATGCCCACGCGACCTCTACCCCGGCTGGCGATCCGGTGGAAACCGCAGCGATTAAGCAAGTCTTTGGCGGGCGCGAACAGTCACCACCGGTCAGCGCAAGTAAGTCGCAGTTTGGTCACCTGCTCGGCGCGGCTGGCGCAATTGAAGCGGTTGTCACCGTGCTGGCGATGCAGCACAACCTGCTGCCGGCGACTATCAATCTGCAACAGCCGGATCCGGCCTGTGATCTCGATTTTGTTCCCAATCAGCCGCGATCAGCGCCCATCGAAGTGGCCTTAAGCAATTCGTTTGGTTTTGGCGGCCACAATGTCTGTCTCGCCTTCCGCAAGTATCACGAGTAGCGTATGACCGACCGACTGGCAGCGCTTGAGCAAGCAATCGGTATTACGTTTCGCGACCGGAAGCTGTTGCAGACAGCATTTATGCATCGTTCGCTCTTCAACGAACAGCCTCATCTGCTGCGCGATTTGACCGATAATGAGCGACTCGAATTTTTGGGTGATGCCGTATTGCAGTTTGTGACCACCACGTGGTTGTTTGCGAGTTTTCCAGATCAGAATGAAGCAACGCTCACGCATTGGCGGGCAGCACTCGTGAGCACGAAAGGGTTGGCCGAATGCGCTGCCAGGCTTGATTTGGGCCAGTATGCGTATCTCTCGCGCGGTGAAGATACGCCGGTTGGCCGCAAGCGACCGAACCTGCTGGCCGATCTCTTTGAGGCGCTGATCGGCGCGATCTACCTCGATCAAGGTCTGGAAACAGCGCGCGATTTTATCATTCCATTCTTGCGCGACCGTATCGATGCGATTCGGCGGATGTTGCTCGACCCGACGACACGCCTGCAAGAGAAGATTCAGGCGCGCCACAAGAAGTTGCCTTCCTACCGTCTGGTCGAAGCGCGCGGCCCTGAACATCAGCGTGAGTATGTGATGGCAGTCCAGGTGGAAGGGATGGAGTTTACCGGCGCCGGCCCTAGCAAGAAAGAGGCAAAGAAAGCTGCGGCGCGCGCGGCATTGATGGCGCTAGAGGATGTGCTGTAAAGCGGATGGAGGATATGGGATCGGGGTATTACCTCATCACCGGCGGCACTGGCTACCTCGGTAGCGCATTGATCCGTCATGCCTCCCGGCGTGGCATATCGGTCGTGGCCACTTTTCATTCCCGGCTCCCGCCGACGCAGACCGAAGTGCGCTGGCGTCCGCTTGACCTGCGCGATCCGGCGGCGATTCACACGCTCATCACCGAATTGCAGCCCGCTGTCGTCATCCACACCGCCTTCCGCCAATACGAACCTGACCTGATGGCAATTACCGGCGATGGCGCCGGTCATGTGGCGGCAGCGGCAGCGCAGATCGGCGCGCGTCTGATCCATCTGTCCAGCGATGTCATTTTTGATGGGGAAAAGAGCAGCGCCTACACCGAATCAGATCCCCCTTCCCCCATCACCGACTACGGCAGCGCCAAAGCGCGAGCCGAAGCGCTCGTGCAGGCCGCGCATCCAACGGCAGTCATTGTCCGCACATCGCTCATCTATGGTTTCGATCCGATTGACCGCCACAGCGCCTTTGCTCTCGCGGTAGCGCGTGGTGAACGCTCCGAAAAGCTCTTTCGCGACGAGCTGCGCTGCCCGGTCTTTGTTGATGATTTGGCGGTAGCGCTGCTCGATCTGGCGCAGAGCGACTACCGCGGCGTCATCAACTTTGCCGGCGCCGAGACGCTCAGCCGGTACGAATGGGGACGGCTGCTGGCGCAGGCGTATGGCCTCGATCCTGACCGTATCGCCGGCGCGCTCAGCGCCGAAAGTCCTGTTCGCCGTCCCCGCAACTGCGCTCTCGACACCAGCCTGGCCCGTCGCCTCGGCTACCGGCTCCGCGGCGTGCGCGAAGTGTTGCAAGCGCTTGGGCGATTACATATCTCTTAGTCTTACGGAAAAGCCGTTACAGACAATCGGGGTTGAAATGTGCGGGCCGCTTGCTCAATTACACGAGCGGCTGTTGATGTTGTATTGATAAACAGAACGCTGCTCTCATCGGCAAACACTTGCTGCCACTCAGGTTTGAGCGCAAGTAAATTAGCTGGTGGACTGTTTCGACCGACGATCACCGCATCGGCTGATTGACGCTTGAGGATTGCCTCCCAATCATTCCGACCAAAATGAAAGTCAACATACTGATCGTACACTTCAGGACTGTAGACAGTTTCACGACGACCGTCCATGCCGACCTGCACCTCAGGCCCTAAATGCCAGATCAGATACTGACCCCATCCGAAATCGCACATCAGTCGTCCGCGAAAACTGCTCTCACGCAACAGTATCATTGCGTTATATGGAACTTCCATCGCTGGCGAAAAACGCCAGTTGAAACTGACCAGTCCCACTAACGCCACCACTGTGGCCAGAATCGATGGCACAGGTTGTAAACGGCGCGGCACTGCAATGTCTTGCGAGCGGATCGGGAAGGTCTTCCAGGCCGACTCAACGTGTTTACCAACAAATATCGCAAAGCCAATTCCCATCAACGGCAAATGACGGATCGCGGTCAAGGGGAGAATGAGGAGCAAGAAGAATAGCCCAATCAAAATCGGTTGTTTAGACAGGGTTGACCGATGAAGACTGTACAGAGCCAGTCCAGAAACTGCCAGGTAGATCATCCCCAATTCGCTGCGCACCGGCAGTGGTTGCCAGTCGGCAATCTCTGGTCGATCAACGGTGGCCGTTTCGAGCAAAAAGTGGAGCAACTCCCATCCGTATGGATTGGCCAGGGTGGCCAGCGCGCTCAACGCCACTGGTGGCACAATCTGGCGCCACTGACGCGGGTTGAGCGCCAGATGCGCCACTGTCCAGATGCCGAGAATGCCGCAGCCGGCCAGAAACCCGCCGTGGAGATTCACCCAGGCTGCCACGATGAATGGCATGAGCCAGAGCCAGCGATAGCGTCCCTGTTCAGCTTCATCAACAATAATCAGCGTACATGTAAAGAGGAGAAAGGTAAAGATTTGGGGACGAACTGGAAAATTGAACCAGATGGTTGTCAACACCACGCTGATCCAGACAACAATGGCCGGGACAAAACTCATCCTGGCGGCGGTTACCAATCGCCAGAAGACGAGGGTTAGAGTCAGCGAATAGACCAGCAATCGCATGATGATGAGCCCTGCTTCGCCGTCGGCCAGCCAGGCTACTCCCATCAGTACTTCCATCAACCATTCGTGGTTAATCCAGGGATAGCCTTCATTCAGATATGAATAAGGGTCGGTGCGAATCAGCGTTCCCGCTTCAATGGCGTCGAGGCCATAGCGGAGATGGCCCCACAAATCGGGGTCTGTGTATGAACGCAGTCCGATCACAAAGACTATCGCGCCGATGAGCGCGGCGAGACCTTTGTGCCAGCCGGTCCATTGCGGATCAGTGACCGGTTTTGTCATTGTCATGTTTTCTCCTTAGCAATACATCGATATTATCGAATACCATATGCTTCCAGCGTAGCAAACGGGTATTACCATGGCAACCACTCTCCGGTTTCAAAACTCTGTAATCACCGTCACTCCAGAGCCGCGAAAACTATCCAGATCAACCAGCGCTGCCGGCGCTTCATCCAGGCGAATCGTGTTGCCGATCAGTCGTTGCGGCTGCACCTTGCCTGACCGTATCAGGTCGAGCATGGCGTCATAGCGATGAGCCTGCATCCCGTGGCTACCCATAATCGTCAGTTCGCGCGCCACAACAATATCCATCGGTAGCGGCGGCATTCGCTGATCGGCAAGCAACAGGCCAACCTGGACATGACGACCCCGCTTCCGCAGACTGGCGATAGCGTTTGCGCACGTCGTCGGGCTACCCAGGGCGTCAAGAGCGAGATGCGCGCCGCCACTACTGAGATCGCGCGCGGCGCTGACCACATCTGGCTCAGCAGTGGCATCAATCACGGCGCAAGCTCCCACCGCGCGCGCTCGTTCCAGGCGTTCCGGGTTAATATCGATCCCGATCACCTGTGCGCCGAGCGCACTTGCCAGCATAATTGCCGAAAGCCCCACCCCGCCGCATCCGTACACCACTACCCACTCACCGGCACTGACGCGGCCAAGATCAACCACAGCCCGGAAGGCAGTCGCGAAGCGGCAACCGAGACTGGCGGCGGTCGCAAAGCTTATATCGTCAGGCAATCGCACCAGATTGAGATCGGCGCGGTCAATTGCCACATACTCGGCAAACGATCCCCAGTGGGTAAAACCGGGCTGAAACTGATGATCGCAAACCTGTTGCTGACCGGCCTGGCATTGCGGGCACACACCGCAGGCGCAGACAAAAGGCACTGTCACCCGGTCGCCGACTTGCCAGCGGGTCACCTGCTTGCCCACGGCCACTACCTCGCCGGCCAGCTCGTGACCGGGCACATGCGGCAGGCGAATATCGGGATCGTGCCCCATCCAGCCGTGCCAGTCGCTCCGGCAAAGACCGGTCGCGCGCACGGCCAGCACCACGCCGCCAGGTGACGGGGTTGGGTCGGGCAGGTTTGCAATCCACGGCATCTGACCGAAGGCTTCGTAATAGACTGCGCGCATGGTAGTTTCCCCTGGAGAATATAGAAGAAGGTCACAAGTTCTTACGCCGTTATTCTACCGTATCTATCAAAGAGAACGCTGATGGTTGTCGCCGGTTGTCATTGGGTATGCCATGACGTAGATGATGCCGAGGCGACAACTATATGTCTGCTCAGTATAGGTGGTGCCTGGCTGGTTACTGCATGCCGTTTATTGTTAGTTATAGTTTGGTTACTGTTTTTGTATATTATCTATAGCGCATGGATCGTCAAGTAACGGCTAAGTATTTCTTAGAAGGGAGGATTCATTTATGCTTCACAAAGTTCTCCAACGACAAGCCGCTCAACAAAGAGACGCAGAAAACTATTTTCAAGCGCAGCAGCTTCTCGAAGAAGCTCTTCGCATTGCCGAGCAAACTCTCGGGCGACATCACGGTGACACGGCTCATATTCTCTACGACCTGGCCATCGTTCTCAAACATCAGAGACAACTCGATCAGGCTCTTGACTATTTTAAGGAAGTGCTACAGTTTTTGCACAACCAATCCAATCCAGATCATCGTGTCGTTGCAGCAGTGTATGGAATGATGGCTGATGTTTTTTCTAAAAAAGCTGATTATGCAGCAGCCCAGCATTATTTTGAAAAAGCGTTTGACATTCAGCGGCGGGAGCTAGGTGATTATCACGAAGACACTATTGCAACATTACTCAGATTGGCGCGATTGCGTGAGGGAGAGGGGGATTACGATGACGCTATCAAGAAGTTCTCACAGGCTTTGTGGTCGGTTGAGCGAGCCGAAGGCGATAATCGCTGGCTGAAGGCGACAATCCATGAAGATCTTGCCGCCTGTCTACGAAAAATGAAATTGTTCGAACAGGCATTTGAGCATATCACAGAGGCAAAAGATCTGTATGAGGAAGTTTTTGGTTCAGAACATTCGTCGGTTGCTTCAGCCTTCAATATTGGCGGTTCAATTAGCGCAGATTTGAAACAATATAAAGACGCAGAAGAGCAATATCGGCGCGCCTTAGCAATCTATCGAAAGATCTTCGGTAACGATCATCCTTCTACTGCGACAGTGCTTGCTAATCTGGGTGGTGTTCTCTTTGAACAGGGGAAGTTTATTGACGCTCGCGACTGCTATGAGCAGGCGCTGGCCGTGTTTGAGCAAAAGTTAGGTCCAGACCACCCATCAACCCAAACAGTTCGTCAGCAGATAGCGCAACTGCCGTAGCCGTTATTGGTTGCCATTTTGTTCAATGTGGCGCGCGCGATGGCCATCGCGCGCGCTTTGCGCAGTTTATAGTCAGGTAATCTGGAAAACTACGACAGCAGCGATCTGTCATCTGCGTGCTGACGCTATTCCCTTTTTCAACCACCTCGACCCAATACAGGTACCATCAATCGTGTCGGCACTCGTTGCGACCAACGCAGGACGGTGGCAGATCGGCCTGCTCACACTGCGCAGGCATGTCTGATCACTCGATAGTATGTCATCTGTCCGATCCCGGCAGTGACCTTTGCCGGCAAGTAGTTTGCGCGTGGCGCGCATGGCAGCGCATTTCCGATAGTGGTGGCGCCTGAGTCAGGCTTCGCGCCGCTCAGCGCAGTGAACGGGTATCGCGAACAATGCCTGCGCAGCCGATGTGGTTGGTGGGGTCTCGGGCGCGCTCGTGATCGACGATATGCCCTCGTGCTGCTGCTGCTCATCGAGCCGACTGTCTGCGCTAGCGGCAGCGCGTTGCATACTGCGTTCATGGGGGTGTTCATCTGTCAGGTAGTGTTTGGCCCGCGTGCCCGTGAGCAGCGCGTAACCGCACCGCACCTGCACCCGCACCGTTTGGCCCGCGTGCCCGTGAGCAGCGCAAGCGGCTGCTTCCTTTTCTGGTCTCGATGCAGCAACTCCCCATCTGGCATCGACAGCAAGCGCCGAACCTGCTATGATTACCTGTCGGTGTTTGTACGCGCTCGATGTCGATTGTGAAATGTATGGATCTGCTCAACCATCTCAACCCGGCTCAGCGCGCGGCAGTGACAGCTCCGATCGGGCCGGTGCTGGTCAAAGCCGGCGCCGGCAGTGGCAAGACCCGCGTGTTGACGTTGCGTATCGCCTATCTGGTTACCCACTATGGCGTGCCACCTGCCCAGATTCTGGCAGTGACCTTTACCAACAAAGCGGCTCGCGAGCTGCGCGAGCGGTTGCGTCACCAGCTCGGTACGCGCATTCGCGGTCTGGTTAGCGGCACCTTCCATGCCGTCTGCACCCGCATCCTGCGCGAGTCGATTGAGGGTCGGCTCGCCGGTTATACCGCCTCGTTCTCGATCTACGCTGGCGACGAACAGTTGCAATTGGCTGCCGCGGCGCTCGCCGCCGTCACCGAACCGCCGCCGCGTCCACTGGAAGCCGATGAGGTGATACGGCTGATTTCGCGGGCAAAGAGTCGGATGTTGACCCCCCGCCTGCTGGCCCGCTTTGCCGCCGATCCGCTCGACCGGTTTATCGCCGCGTGTTATCGCCATTATCAGCGCGCGCTCACCCAGGCCAATGCGCTCGATTTTGATGACTTGATCTTCCTGACGTATCGCCTGCTCAGTGACGATCCCGAACTGCTCGCCCATTATCAGCAGCGCTGGCCGCACGTGCTGGTCGATGAATACCAGGATACCGACCCCAGCCAGCATGCGCTGATCGAGCTGTTGACCAGGCCGGTTGGGCAGCGTCCGCGGTCGCTTTTTGTGGTGGGTGATGCCATGCAGAGCATCTACGGCTTTCGCAATGCCGACTACAGCATCATTAGCCGATTTGCCACCGACTTCCCTGAGGCGCAGGTGATTGAACTTACCACCAATTACCGTTCGCGCCAGCCAATTCTCGACGCGGCCTACGCCATCATTCGCCACAGCCGCAGCGTCGCGCCGATGGAGCTGCGCGCTGCGGCAACGGTGGCGGCTGAGCGGTGTGTGTTGATTAGCGAAGCCAAAGATAGTCGTGACGAAGCTGAGCAGATTACGCGCGCGATACACGATCTCCAGCGTCAGGGGCGCCGGTTGCGCGATATTGCCATTCTGTACCGCACCCGCCATATGAGCCGCCCGCTCGAACAGGCATTGCGTCATGCGCGATTGCCCTACCAGGTGCGTGGCGGAGTCAGCTTTTTCGATCGCGCGGTCGCGCGCGATGCGCTGGCCTACCTGCGCTGTATCGCCAATCCTGCCGATAACCTCAGCCTGACCCGTATCGCTAATGTGCCGGCGCGTGGATTGGGTGGACAGACGCTGGCTACGATTGCTGCCTATGCTGCTGCGCAGAACCTGCCCATTGGCGAAGCGTTAGGTCATGCCGCCGCTATTCCCGGTCTCGGCTCGCGCGCTATCGACGGCGCGCGGCGGCTCTTTGCGCTGCTGCAACGCTGGCGTCGACTGGCGGCTGGAACGTTGCCGCCCGATCACCTGCTGGCCGATGTGCTGGAACAGAGCGGCTATATGGCCGCGTTGAGCGAACGGCTCGCAGCGGAAGAACTGGCCGAAGCGCGCGCGCATTTGCAAGAGTTGATCCGCGCTGCCGAAGAGCATACCGAATTGAGCGCCTTTTTGCAGGAAGTTGCGTTGATGACCAATGCCGATGACGAGAATGATGATCGCGATCAGGTGCAATTACTGACGATTCACGCCGCAAAAGGGCTTGAATGGCCGTTTGTGTTTGTGGTTGGCCTGGAAGAGGGAACCCTGCCTCACGAACGTAGTCTCGGGGATCCTGCCGGGATCGAAGAGGAGCGTCGGTTGTGTTACGTTGCCCTCACCCGCGCCGCCGAACGCCTCTACCTTTCGTGGACGCCGGCGCGCAATCGTGGTCAGTGTCTCAAACCCTCGCGCTTCCTGGAAGAGATCATTGCGTTTGGGCGCGAACGGGCTAAAGGCGTGATACAGTGAGATGCTGGATAGGCGCTCGTTGCGAATTGACTCTCGTCTAGGCGGGTGTCTGCCAGCTCTGAGCAGAGTACATGCGCGCATCCCTCTGAGACGATCGGCCTGCGCGCGTTGCTGGCAAAGTGTCGGCGCTCTGCCGATCTGTGATTGATAGGGTGAAGACAACAACCTGCGCCTGACTGCTCCGGTTGATCGACAGACTATGCCTGCTCACCATCAGGTCAGCATTGGCGCTAGTCTGAGCGGGTTAGCGCCGGTGAGCGGGGTCGGACATCTTGATGAGCTTCGTCGATATACGGTTGATAGGCAATTGCCAACTCTGCCTCTGCACAGATAGACAGATCACCACAACATCATCACCATCACCGCAGCCATCACAATCAAGAGCGTTAATGCCGCCACCAGCATAATCCGCTCAAAGCTGACGAGCGGTATCGTGCTGATCAGTATCCGCTCAGGCCCGATCAGGTACAATTCACACTCTTGATCGTCAAGCAAACCACGGATTTCGGTTATCATGCTTCCGGTAATCTGCAAATGCGCCCGAATCAACTTCATATTTTTTTCGTCTTCGACCCGGTCAATAGACTCGTTAATTAACTTGCTCAACGAGCTAACACTGTGCCAGCGGCTATCATAAGGATCGATTTCAGCTTCATACACCTTGCGCGAGCGCTGTTCGATCGCTTTCTGCGCTTGAGCCGGCAATCCTTCGCTGTCGTCATCATTTTGATGTTCGAGTCCCCATCGCGACCAGGTGAAGACCTTTTCTTCAACCATATTTCCGTTGCCATTGCACTGCTCGCATCGAACTTTCTGGTACCCTTTACAGGTACTGCACTGCTGCTCAACCGGATCGGTATCATTGCGCCGCGCTCGCGGCTTGATCACGCCTTTGCCCTGACACTGTGGACATACTACCTGCCCGGAACCCTGGCAGTTGGCGCAGGTGAAGAATCGGCGCGATCCCGGCAACACTATTTCCGATCCCTGTTCGGAACTGAAATCTTGTGGCTCCGGCAGTGGCACACTCCACACATCAAGCGGCAATTCTGCCCTTGGTCGCTCGTCAAGTTGCATCGGACGCTGGCGAAGGCGTGGTTCGGTGCGTCGCTCGTAGAGAACTTTTAGTTTGTAGATGTAAATGTTGTAGCTGGCAATAGTCTCGAATTCGATCAGTTGGCCAAGCGATGGCCGACGTAGAAATTTCTGCCGGCTCCACCGATTCAACCATTTGCGCAGATAACCGCGGCGGTGCAATTCATCGGCTCGTTTGCGCGATTCGGCCAGGAAATCGTTAAATTGCCCGGCCAGATCTGACAGCTCAGAACTCAGCGCCAGCTCGAGCGGATTTTCAAACCACTCCGCGCATGTCTCCCAGCGCGACTCTTCCATGTCGGTTGTCGCCTGATCGAGCAATTCGCGCAGCTTCAGACGAAGTGCATTGGCTGCGGCACTCGCTGTCGGATAACGCAGATTGGGTTGCGGTGACAGCATGCGTAACAGCACCTCTTCGGCGCGTTTCAGTTCCGGTGATGCGTTGGCTCCATTGATTTCGACAATCAGGTCAGCAGGTGGCAACTCGCCGCTGAGCAGGTGGTATGCAACCGCGCCCAGGCTGTAAATATCGAGTGACGGATGCGCAGTATGTTGAGCCAGCCGCAATTCGGGGGCTGAATAGGGCGTGACATAATCGGCTTCCTCAATCCGGCTCAAATCGGGTGCATCAGGCGCTGACGCCAGGCTGAGATTGGTGAGATACGTATTTCCTTCGGGTGTGACCAGAATATTGGCCGGTTGCACATCGCGATGAACGATTTTCTGCTCGTGCAGGTAGTCGAGCGCCGCAGCAATCTGACTGATGATCCGCACTGATAGCGCCAGATCGGGTTTCGTTTCGGCCAGGATGGCGCTAAGTGGACGAGCATTGACATACGGAGTAACCATATAGTTGCCGTAGCGCTCGTCGTGGCCGGCATCAATCACCGGCAAGAGGTGTGGGTGGCTAAGACTTGCCCCCAGTTGGGCCGCCATTTGGAAACGACTGTTTGAGATCCAGTCGTGGCGGCGCAAGATCGCAACATAGACCGGTCGATTCAGGGTCTGATGCGTCGCGCGATAGATGAGCGAGAGTTCGTCTTGCCCGATGACTTCATGCAGGCGGTAGTCGCGCAGTTCAAGGTTAGACTCGACGCCGGCTCGCCGCTCGCCCCTGATGGTCGATTGCGGATTGCTCATAGCTACCTCGTGAAATGTGCTGCCAACGATCGCAGGTTGCGTTTCTTTCCACCCGATTTGTCTTATCGATGCGGCTTTGCTTTGCGCCAGGGTCTCGGTAACCCGAGCGAAGGGTTTTGTTTAAAATTAGAACTTTTGTTCTTTTTTTATTGTAGTACATCTGTCAAGACAGCCTGGCGCAATCTGACAGCTCGTTACACGTTATGGTGACCGAATCGCTACTAAGGGTAGCCGGTCATTTCCTTTTTCTGCACTGCGTCATTGCTATACTGAAACTGTGCCGATTGGCGACGGGCTGCCAAAGAGATGAGACATGCGATGACGACCATCCATGTCTTCCCTGCCAGTCAGGATCTCTGCCTCCCCTGTTTCTGCCTCACGCGGCACGAATGATGCCGCTTCCTCGCGCTTGCCCCTTAGCCCGTCGCCCGGTTACGGCCCCTGCTCAAGGGGCCGTTGCTGCTTCGGTGATCGGTGGCGTAACACCTTCGCGTAGTAGCTTTAGTGCCCAGTAGAGTTGGGCATCGGCGCAGTCAATTGCTTCAGGCTGATCGGGCACGCATGGCGTCGGGTACACCGGATCGTTAGATGCCGACACGATGTGCTCTGGTGTAATCCCGACACTGTTAATTGCCTCGCCATCCGGCGTCAGCCAGCGCGCAATCGTAATGCGCACGCTGCTGCCATCACGTAGCGGATAGATGTTTTGCACCGATCCCTTGCCAAAGGTTTTTTCACCAAGCAGTGTTGTGTTGGGCCGTTCATCCCGTAAAGCCCCGGCCACCACTTCGGCGGCGCTCGCCGAACCCCCATTGACCAGGACAACCATCGGGATGTCATACAGTCGCCGATCGGCTGACGGAGTAATTGTGCGCAGTTCTTTGTTGACCCCGCCGCGTTCCTCTTCATACAGCGCCACACCATCGTAAAAACGACCGAGAACCTCTTGCGCGGTGGTCAGAAAGCCGCCGGAATTGTTGCGCAGATCAAGGACAATGGCCCGTGGTTGCTGCGGTCGTAATTCGGCAATGGCCTGATCGAGTAATTCAGTTGTGGTTGCCTTAAATTCAGTGATCTGAATGTAAGCAATCTTGTCTGGCAACATGGCACTGTTGACCGTGATCAATGGAATAGTAGCGCGGGTGATCGCGACGGTGAAAACCCGATCTTCTGCCGGTCGACGTATCGTTAATCGTACCACGGTTCCGGCTGGCCCGCGAATCAGGTTTACGGCGCGGGCACTGGCGTCGCTCTCGCTCAAACCGGCAATCAGCTCAGCGAGAGGTTGATCATCGACGGCGAGAATGATGTCGCCTGGTTGCAGACCGGCCTCCGCCGCCGGTGAATTGCGGATGGGTCGATCAATGACGATCATGCCATTCTCGACCCGCAGATAGGCGCCAATCCCTTCGAAGCGTCCTTCCATCGACTCGCGATTCTGGCGCGCCTCTTCCGGTTCCTGGAAAAATGTGTACGGATCATCGAGGGTCGCCAGCATGCCACGGATTGCTCCGTAAACCATCCGCTGCCGATCGATCGCTTCCGGTTGATAGAAGTTACCTTCAACCAGATCCCATACATCCCAGAAGACGGCAAACTGTTGACGGCGATCACCAGGGGTAAGCAGGCGCGCGTCGGCGTTGGAGATGCCGGTGATGAAGACATCGATGGGTGAGACGCCAACGATACGCCCTGTGATCCAGCCGCCCAAAAATGCGACCGCAATCACTGCAACCCATTGCATGATTTTGCCGACGATGACCCATGCCCGATTCATGAAACGGCCTTTTCTAGATGGGGAATGCATATTGAAGCATAGCCAGCGCCGTCAATGGCGCGGTTTCGGCGCGTAAAATGCGCGGCCCTAGCGAGACGGCACGAATGTCATGCGCCAGTGCTGCGCTGCGTTCGGCTGGTTCGATGCCGCCTTCCGGTCCCGAGAAGATCGCAATCTGGCGCGGGATGTGACCACCAACAACCTCGCGCAAATGGACGGTCGCCTGTTCGTCGAGGAGGAGCGCAAGATCGGCATCACTGCTGCTGACCAACGCCGCCGCAAAAGAGACCGGCGCAGTAACCACCGGCAGGCGTCCTCGACCTGACTGTTCGGCGGCTTCGGTGGCAATCCGTTGCCATCGCGCCAGCCGGTGCGCGTCAGCTCGATCTCCTGGCAATGAGCGGGCAAATACGACCGGTACGATGCGCCGCGCTCCCAATTCGACTGCTTTCTGCAATGCCCATTCAAATCGTTCGGGCCGGATTAGTGCCAGGTAAAGATCGATTGCAATGGCTGGCTCGCCGCTTGCCTGACAGCGGGCAATAATCTGGCCGGTGGCGCGTTTGCGATCAATCGTTTCAATCTCCACAATCGCCGCCAGCCCCTGCCCATCAAGCAACATTACCCGCTCTCCCGCGCTGAGCCGTAATACCCGTCCCCACTGGTGGATCAGCGCCGGATCATCGATCACGACCCGATCTGCCCGTAGCCACGCCGGATCGACGAAAAAGCGTCGGGTATTGGGAATTGGTGTCGAGTCTGTCACGGCTGTGCTAGGGGAAGATAGTGGCGGCACCGTCACCGGCACCGATTGTAGCTATGAGCGAAGCCAGGTCGGGGACGTATGACCGAAGCATGGTGGCCTCGGTGGCGATCACCTCATATGCTCCCAGCGTGGCCGGCAACAGTACTGCGGCCCCACGGCGCAATTCGAGGGTCTCGTCTTGCCACGCCAGTTGAGCAGCGCCGGCGATAACGGTCAAAATTTCGAGCGAACCGGGATCGGTTGTGGCGGCTACCCTCCCTTTCACCTGCCAGCGTTCCAAAGCAAACGACGAGCAGGCAATCAGGAGTTGCCGCTGTTCATCGAGCGTCAACGGCGGCACCTGGGCCGTGGTTGCCGGTTCCAGCCGACTCACCGCCAGCGCCTGATCGATGTGCAGTGTGCGGGGTTGCCCGGTGCGGGCGTCACGCCGATTGTAGTCGTAAATTCGATAAGTGAGATCCGATTTCTGCTGAATTTCAAACAGCATGATCCCGGCGTTGATGGCATGAATCGTCCCTGCCGGCACGAAGATCAGGTCGCCAGCGCGCACCGGCTGCTGGGCAAGCAGCTCTTCCACCGTACCATCGGCAATCGCCGTTGCCAGTCTGTCCCGTTCGATGGTTGCGCGTGTGCCAAGCGTTACTGTCGCTCCCGGTTCGGCAGCCAGAATGTACCAGGCCTCGGTTTTGCCGTGAAACCCGGTGTGCGCCTCGTAGGTGTGGGCATAGTCGTCATCCGGATGCACCTGTACCGAGAGCCGGTCGGCAGCATCGATGAATTTGGCCAGTAACGGAAGGTCGCCACCATAGCGAGCGTAGGGGCGAGTGCCAACCAGCGCAGCCCCATAGTCGCGCGCCAGTTCGCCAATCGTTGTCCCGGCTAACGGGCCGTTGCTGACCCGATTGCTATCGAAAACCAGCCAGATCTCCCCGATCCGTTCCGGGTGTGGCGGCGGCAAGTCCAGCCATGACGCCAGTTGCTGCCCACCCCAGAGCGGTTCGATCAGGCGCGGCTCACATAGAATTGGATAAAGTGCGTTCATACCAATCCAAAAGCGTAGCCGCTTTACCAGAGCTACACAGTCATTGTTACCAGTGACCGGTTAGAACTAGAACACGATCTTCATCATCGCGTATGTACCAGTGCAACCCATTCACCTTCAACATGGCGTTCGAGCAAGGTTAGCCCGACAGCGGTAAAGGCTGCCACTACCTCTGCCTCTTTCTGATCAATGATACCACTACTTACCAACCGTCCGCCGGGTTTGAGTGCTGCGGCCAGATCGGGGGCCAGCAACACCAGCACTTTGGCAATCAGGTTAGCGGCGATCAGATCGAACGTGGCGAGCGGTGTATTTGCGCTCAGCGCCGGGTCGGGTCGATCTGGCCCAAAATCCCCCGAGAGCCAGTGCCCCATCGCCTGACCTGCGCCAAGACTGCCCTCGGCCACCTGCACGATAGCCCGCACCTGATTGCGCTCAACATTCTCTTGCGCCACTCGCACTGCAATCGGGTCATTGTCGAGCGCCAGCACTGCGCCGGCGCCCAGTTTGGCGGCGGCAATGGCGAGAATGCCCGATCCTGTACCCAGATCGAGCACGTGATCATTGGGATGAACCAGGCGTTCCAGCAATTGCAGACAGAGTTTCGTCGTCGGATGAAGACCGGTGCCAAACGCCATCCCGGGATCGAGCAAGAGCGCGATGTCATCGGGTTGCGGCTGATACTCCAGCCATGACGGGACAATCACTATCCGCTCGCCAATCCGCATAACCGGATAAAACTGCTTCCAGGCGTTAGCCCAATCCTCTTCGGCCAGCGTGCGGGTCTGGATTGGCCCCAATGGCCGAATCTGGCTCACGTGCCAGAGCGCGTGCTCGATGCGCTGGCGCGTCTCTTCGACCTGCTCGTCGAATGGTAGATAAGTGCGAAGCCAGACCGGTCGATGAGGGTCGTATTCAAACTCTGGACCTTCATCGCCGGCCAGCCAGCCTTGTTCGACAACAACCCCGCCATTGTAGCCGTAGTGAGCCAGAATCTCGGCGACAGTCTCTACCGCTTCCGGTTCAACTTCAACCGCAATTTCAAGCCACGTGCCCGGTGTGTGCATACGGCTATCCCTGCCATTTCCAGCGCGTGCCTTGCGGGCCATCTTCGAGGATCACCCCCAGATTGGCCAGGCGGTCGCGCACCAGATCGGCCAGCGCGAACTGTTTGGCCTTGCGCAGCTCGCCGCGCACCTCGATCAGCAACTCGATAAACGGCGTGGCTTCGGTTGTGGCAGCCGTCTGTCGCGGTTGGAGGCGTAAACCGAGCACACCGGCCAGCTCGCGGAGCGTCTGCTGCCCGATGGCCAGCTCTTCAGCGGCAAGACCGGCATTGCGCGCTGCGTTGATTGCGCGCACCAGATCAAACAGCGCCGCCAGTGCTGCCGGACTGTTGAAGTCGTTGTCCATTGCGGTAATAAACCGCTCGCGGGCAATTGTCGCAGCCTCGCGCAACGCTGTGACTGCCGGCCCTTCGCGCGTGGTGCCGGTTGCCGGCATCAACGCCGAGAGCAACCGTTCGAGTTTGCGCTGATTGTCGGCAGCGATCTCATCGTTGTACGTCAACGGACTGCGGTACGAGCTGCTCAGCACAATCAACCGAAAGACATCGGCGTCGTAACGGCTGAGGAAATCGGCAATGGTCACCACGTTCCCCAGCGACTTCGACATCTTCTCAACCTGCCGGGTCTGCGGATTGACCAGTTGCAACATACCGTTGTGGACCCAATAGCGGGCGAAACGCTGACCGGTCAGGCTCTCGCTCTGAGCAATTTCGTTTTCGTGATGGGGAAAGATCAAATCGGTTCCGCCGCCGTGAATGTCAATCTGTGGCCCGAGATACTCCATCGCCATCGCCGAGCACTCGATATGCCAGCCTGGCCGCCCTGGCCCCCAAGGGCTATCCCAGGCCGGTTCGCCGGGACGGGCTGCCTTCCAGAGAGCAAAATCAGCCGGCGACTCTTTGCGCGGATCGACCTCGAAGCGGGTTCCACTGAGCATTTCGTCGAGCGAACGACCGGATAGTTTGCCGTAGTCATCGTCGCGTTGGACGCGAAAATAGACATCGCCATCGACGACATAGGCGTAACCGCGCTCGATTAATCCCTGCACGAAAGCAATAATGGCCGGCATGGTCGTCGAAACCCGCGGATAAGCGGTGGCCGGCAAGACATTCATCGCCTGTAACTGAGCCAAAAACTCTGCTGCGTACTGACCCGACAACGCCAGCGGATCTTGCCCCATCGCATTGGCGCGCGCAATCACCTTGTCATCAATGTCGGTAAAATTAACGATATGCCGCACCTGATAGCCACGAAATTCGAGGTAGCGACGGATCATATCGAAGACAATTGCCGACATTGCATGCCCGATATGGGCTTCATCGTAAGGAGTAACGCCACAGACGTACATCCGCGCGACGCCGGGTTCAATCGTCTCGAGCGGCTCGAGCCGCCGGGTCAACGTGTTGTAGAGCTGGATAGCCATATCAACTCACTATCTGGCACTGACGCGGGTATGCCTCTCAAATGCCCGCGCCTTGATTATACTCTTCTTCAACTGGCGCCGAGTCATCGATCAGCGTTTGCCAAAGCTGATCCGGCAATGCATCGTATTTGAGCCGGTGCTCTTCGTGATGCACGTGCGTGGCCGCTTCGAGATCGGCGATGCGCAATTCAAGTTCGAGCACTTTGTCGTGCAATCCACGCAGCATCTCGCCTTCAGGGTCAGGCAACTGCTCAACCCGTCGCGATTGTCCGGTGACCGGATCGCGCCTCGAGACGACACGTGCCGGCACGCCGACTGCAGTGGAATGGGGTGGAACATCCTTCACCACCACTGCGCCTCCGCCGATGCGCGCGCCGCGCCCGATGGTGATAGCCCCCAGCACAATCGCGCCAACGCCAATAACCACTTCGTCTTCAACGGTCGGATGGCGCTTGCCGGTTTGCTTGCCGGTGCCACCCAGCGTAACGCCCTGGTAGAGCATGACCCAGTCGCCGATTTCGGCGGTTTCACCGATCACCACGCCCATGCCGTGGTCGATAAAAAAGCCGCGCCCGATGCGCGCGCCAGGGTGAATCTCAATTCCGGTGAGAAATCGGCTAATCTGCGAGATCAGGCGCGGGATGAACGGAATGTTGCGGCGGTAAAGAGCATGAGCGAGGCGATGGAGGATAATCGCGTGCAGGCCGGGGTAGAGCAATACTTCGGCCAGATTGCGTGCGGCAGGATCATTGCGAAAAATGGCGCGAATATCATCGCGCAAGACACAGAGAGCATGTGAAAGACGCATCGGATTGCTCCGGCGAATAGTAGGCAACTGTCTGCCGATAACATGCGAACAAGAAGGACATTGGTAGCGCGCATCGTTGCGCGCACCCGACAAGCACACATACCGGGGCGTCGCCACTCAGGGCAACGCCCCTAGCGACAGTAGCATCCGGGGAAGAAGAGGGGAGGAGAGGCGAGCAAATTATTCGTCGCTTGATTCACTCTGCGCGCCACTTGTGTCACCTTTGCTCGCGTCATTGCCGGTCACCGAGCCGCTGCTAGAACCGCGGCTGTCGGTAATGTACCAGCCCGAACCTTTAAAGACAATACCCGCCGGCTGTATTACTCGCCGCACTCGACCAGCCTGCCCGCACAGACAGACGGTCAGTGGTTCATCTTTGAAGCTCTGGAATTGTTCAAATTGCTTGCCGCAGGCATCACAGGCGTACACGTAGGTTGGCATAGCCCTTTCCTACCTCCCATTGCACAGTTGTTTGATAATTTCACATTCTGTATTGTACCCCAGAGCTTCTGGATCCGCAATAAGAGCAATGTTAGAGCGAGTCGCAAGCATATTACAGTTCCTTCTACTACAGTGCCGGTCACGGCGATCGATGTTGAGAAACTATGATGTCGCGTAATCTTGAAGGTTGACACATCAAGCGGCGCATGTTATGATCAATGACGCAGCGTGTTATAAGTCATAGCACAGCGGAGTGACGCATGCGTTGGATCGGATGGTCTCTGGCTGGAGCCGGGATAGCAATGGCAACTGCATTTGCCGCCCGACGCCACCTGTTGGCCCGTCTGCTTGATTTGCGTCCTGCTGAATATCGCGTAACTGTTACCCGCGATCTTCCGATCCGGATGCCTGATGGCGTTGTGCTCTACGCCGATCGCTATGCGCCGAACGCCAGCGGTCTCTTTCCCACTATTCTGATTCGCACGCCTTACGGTCGTCCTGCTGAGCTGGGGCCGCTGGGAATCTTCGAACATACTGGCTGCCTGCTCTTCGCCGAGCGTGGTTACAACGTGATTGTGCAGAGTGCGCGCGGTCGGTACCGGTCAGAGGGTGTCTTTGAACCGTTTGTCAACGAAGCCGCCGATGGCCGGGCAACCGTCGCGTGGATCGGTGAGCAACCCTGGTTTGATGGCAATCTCGGTCTTTGGGGGCCGAGCTATGTGGGTTATACCCAGTGGGGGCCGGCCATCGATGGGCCTCCTTTCCTTAAGGCAATCGTGCCGGTTGTCACCAGTGCTCGTTTCTCGCCGCTCTTCTATCCGGGTGGCGCTTTTGCCCTCGAGTCAACGTTACGCTGGGTTTTCTTGATCCAGGCCACTAACCGGAAATCACTGCACCCAACGATCCTGTGGCGGTTATTTGTCCAGCGCGAGCGCATTCTGGCTCGCGCGCTTCAGCATCAGCCTTATGCTGAAGCCGATGCCCTGGCAACCGGCGCTTCTGTTCCCTTTTTCCAGCGCTGGTTGCGCGATACTGACCCGCATGGAGAGTACTGGTCGCGGGTGGATTATCATCGCCAGCTTCATCGCATTAACGCTGCAGTCCATCTGGTGGCCGGTTGGTACGACATTTTCCTGCCCGGCCAACTGGCCGATTACACGGCGCTGGTCGCTGCCGGCAAGCGTCCGTATCTGACCGTGCTGCCCCGCGCGCACAATGATCTCGCGCTCGTCTTTGAGGGGCTGCGCGAGGGATTGTGGTGGTTTGATGCCCATCTGAAGGGCCAGCGCGACCTCCTTTCCCGCCGTCCGGTGCGGATTGCGTTGATGGGTAGTCATGAGTGGCACGAGATGGATTTCTGGCCGCCGCCGGCCAGGATCGCGCGCTACTACTTGCAGGCTGACCGTAGTCTTGCCGGCGATATGCCGCCGGCTGGCGCGCCACCGGCCCGGTTTTCTTACGATCCGGCTCGCCCAACGCCGGCAATCGGTGGCGCTGTGCTCAGCTCTCAGGGTGGCCCACGCGATCAGCGCCTTGTTGAAGCTCGATCAGATGTGTTGACCTTCACCAGCCCGCCACTGATGCGCGATCTTGATGTGATCGGGCCGGTGCGGCTCTGCCTGTACGTCTGTACCGAACAGCCCTCCTTCGATCTGGTTGGCCGACTTTGCGATGTTTATCCCGATGGTCGCAGTATCAATATTTGCGACGGGATTACGCGGGTGCGGTCGGGCGTTGGTGAAACGCAGGCTGACGGCGCACGCCGGATCGAGATCGATCTCACAGCTACGGCGCAGCGTTTTCGGGCCGGTCACCGCATTCGGGTGCAGGTTGCCGGCGGCGGTAGTCCGCGCTGGGGGCCACACCCCGGTGATGATTGTCCCTATGGTCAACGTCGGGGTGGGGTTCCGGTCGAACATCGGATCTGTCTCGATGCCGATCATCCATCGGTGTTGCTGTTACCGGTGGTAGAACGTAGCGATCTGATGGAGTATCATACCGCGCGCAAGGCCGGAAACCTGGAGCGCAAATAGTGGAAGCTACTTTACCTCGCCCGCGCGGCGTATGTCCGTTTCGGTTCTGGATGAACGATCTTACAAGCGAAGGAGCAGCTCACAATGGAGTATGAACACAGCCCTGAGATCAAGATGTTTCGTCAGACGGTGCGCGAATTTGTAGACAAGGAGATCCGGCCCATCGCGCGCGCGATTGATGAAGAGGAGCGCGTGCCGTTTGAGACGCTTAAGAAGGCTGCCGATCTTGGCCTGCTCGGCGTTCCCTTCCCAGAACGTTACGGCGGTCTCGAACTCGGCATTACCGGCTACTGCGTGTTGATGGAGGAAATTAACCGCGTCTGCGCCAGTCATGCGACAATCATCGGCGCCCATTCCCAACTGGCGGCGATGAGTATCTATCTCGGTGGCACTGAACAGCAGAAAGAGACCTACTTGCGCGCATTGATTGAAGGTCGGATGTGGGGAGCCTGGGCGCTGACCGAACCGAACGCCGGTTCCGATGCTGCTCATATCCAGACCACTGCCGAGCGACGCGGTGATGAATGGGTCATCAATGGCCAGAAGATGTGGATCACCAATGGCAGCTTTGCCGATGTGATTGTCGTTCACGCTGTTACCGACAAGAATTTGGGTGCGCGTGGCGGTATCACTGCCTTTATTGTCGAGAAGACTATGCCCGGCTTCCGCGTTGGCAAGATTGAAGATAAGATGGGGTTGCGCGCCTCACATACTTCCAGTCTCTACTTTGAGGATTGTCGCGTGCCGGCTGAGAATGTGCTCGGTCAGGTTGGAATGGGTTTCCCCCTCGCAATGCGCACCCTCGACATCGGGCGGTGCGGTTTGGGCGCCAGCAGTATCGGCTCGGCCAAAGAGGCCTTTGAATTGAGCCGCAAGTATATGATTACGCGCCACCAGTTTGGTCGCCCCATTGCCGAATTCCAGGCCCTTCAGTTCAAGCTGGCCGAGATGGCGGTCAAACTCTACACCATGGAGCAGATTGTCTACGATTGCGCTCGCCGGGTCGATGCCGGTCAGCAGGCGACTCTCGAAAGCAGCATTGTTAAATACTACTGCACCGAAATGGCCAGCCAGATCATCGACGAAGCGATCCAGATCCATGGTGGCATGGGATTTTCGCGCGAGTTACCGCTCGAACGGATGTACCGCGATGCTCGCGTTACCCGCATTTTTGAGGGGACGAACGAGATCCAGAAGCATGTCATCGCCAGCGAGTTGTTGAAGCAGGTTGGCTACCGGATCCGGCTGTACTAAGCGCAGTCGTCAGGAATCTCTTGACAATTGAGGGCAGGGCAGAGAGCTACTCTCTGCCCTGCCTCACCTATGTACCCACTGATTTGTTGTCTCGGCGTGAGCTGTTTCAATCTCGTCCAGTCGCCAATTCACTGAAGAAAGGCTGCATTGAGCGACCATGCGGATCGAGACAGGTTACGTCAGGGTAACTCTCGATCAGGCCTGTCTGAGCGTATTCACATCGGCGCGCAGCGCGATCGTTACATTGTCTTCGTCCATCGCTCTGCTATGTTTGCCCGGCGGCTTCCACAGTGATGCGGTGTGATAGCCATTTTCCTTCGCTTCACCACAACATTCCCCGACTTCTACCGATGACCGGGTAGGAGATCAGCGTCATGCTTTGCCGACCGGCCATTATCTGCTAACGCTCGCGCGGATCGAGCGCATCGCGCAACCCGTCACCGAGGAAGGTAAACGATAGCATCAGACCGGCAATCAGGATCACGGGAAAGCTGAGCAACCACGGACCTGATGAAAGGTTATTGTAGCCCTCGGTCAACATAACTCCTAGACTGGTCGGAAATGGGTTATCTGGGTCAACCGATGGCCGCATACCCACACCCAGGATAGTCAACACAGCTTCGGCGCTAATCAGTGCAGGGATGCTGAACGACGTTGAAACGATGATTGGCGCCATCGTATTGGGCAGGATGTGTCGCCAGAGAATAGCGGTAGTCGGCACGCCGATTGCCCGCGCTGCTTCGACAAATTCCTTCTCTTTCAGCGACAGCACCTGCCCGCGCACGAGGCGGGCGATGCCTGTCCAGCTTACCAGCGAGACGGCGATGAAGATCAGGAGCAAACCGTTAAATGTGCGACCCAGCCACGTCTCTCGGAAAGCGGTGGAAAGAGCAATGATGAAGAGCAGATCGGGGAAGGCGGCCACAATTTCGGTAAAGCGCATCAGCAGGTTGTCGAGCCAACCGCCGGCAAAACCTGAGATGAGTCCGATTGTAACGCCAATCAGCAGGATGGCGAATTGCGGCACGATTCCGACGATCAGGGAGACCCGGATGGCGTACATCAGCCGGGACAACACATCGCGCCCCAGCGTATCGGTGCCGAGCAAGTGCTCCGGCACTCCCATGCGGGCCGGATTGTCTGTTACCCACGCCGGCGGACGAAGGCTATTGTTGGGGATCTGCTGTACCGGGTTGAACGGCGCCAGCACCGGAGCGGCGATTGCCACTACCACGTACAGCACAATGACGACCAATCCCACCATGGCGGCGTAGTTGCGGCGCAGGCGTCGGAGCGCATCTGACCACAAACTGCGCGGTTTGGTGTTTAATGTCTGGAGTTCGATAGGATTGGCAATTGGTTTCACCGACGAAGTCACGCCAGTTCCTCGCTATTTATATGTAATCCGCGGATCAAGCGCGCCATATGCAATATCAACCAGCAAATTCGCAATTCCTAAAAAGAAGACATAGATGAGCGAGCCGGCCATAATCATTGAATAGTCACGTTTGCCGATTGCGTCAACGAACGTTCGTCCCATGCCGGGCACTTGAAAGATGGTTTCAACAAACAACGTGCCGGTAATGAGGCCGGCTAAAGCTGGTCCCAGGATGGTTACGACCGGCAACAGTGAATTTTTCAACATGTGGCGCCACACAATCACCTGCCCGGCCAGCCCTTTGGCCTGCGCTGTGCGAATGTAGTCCTGCCGCTTCACTTCCAGCACGCTCGCTCTGGTGAGACGGGCAATGAAAGCCATACTGGTTGAGCCAAGGGCGACCGTAGGCAAGATCCACGGTTTGACCGGATCGCTCCAATCGGGAATGACGGTAAACCAGTTGAGAATGACAGCGAAAATGATGACGAGGATCAGACTGGTAATCAACGTGCCAAGCGCAACAAAGATTGTTGATGAAAGCGAGAGCAGATAATCGAGCCAGGTATTTTGTCGTAGCGCTGCCAGTATCCCAAGTGGAACGCCAAAAACGACGGCAAAGGCCAATGCTTGCAAACCGAGCCGGGCCGAATAGTAAAACTTGCTCGGTCGGGATGCTGTTCCCTCAAACAGTTCTTGCTGCACCGTGCGCGCGCCGCGCGAGGTATAGGTTGGCCCAAGATTACCGGCAATTGCGCCCCACTGGATCTTCCGTTCACCTGTGCGCGGATCGGTCACAATGTCGAAAAACATATAGCGGGTGAACTGGCGCCAGAAGGGTAGATCCATGCCAAATCGCTCGCGGAGAATGGCTTCAACGCGGGGTGAAAGCTGGCGACGTTCGGGTTGGGTATCGAAAGGCCCACCAGGGGTTAATTTGGCAATACCAAAAGTGACAAAGCCAACAATGATCAGCACCGGGATATTCCACAAAATGCGCCGAATGATATAGGCTGTCATAGCTAGCATTCCCGACTAGTTTGGCCCGCCGAGACCGGAGCATCCACGCAGAGCGGGCAAGAGATTGCTGGTGAGTCGGCTTCCGAACCACCAGCGGCAAGCGCATGCGCTGTGCCGCCGGTGGTTCATCAGTCATTTCGCTTAGGGCTGGACATCAACGTTAGGCAGGTTGAAGAAGCCGAGCCAGTAATCCAGCGGCGTGATCGTTTCAGGTGTAATCCCCTGCACGTATGGCTTCACCAGCACCGGTCCGCCGTTGTTGAGCATGAAGACGACTGGCGCATCCTCAACCAGAATCGTCTGGGCCTGCGCGTAAAGCTCGGCCCGACGCACCGGATCCTGTTCGATATCAGCCTGGCGCACCAGCTCATCGAGCTGCGGATTCGAATAGTTGACTCGCGCGCTGAGCAGACCGTTGGTCTGGAAGAGTGACACCCAGTTTTGTGGATCGGGATAGTCAGCGCACCAGCCCAATGAGAACATCTGCGGCGGATTATCTTTGGTAGCTGCCGCAAAGGCGGTTGGATCGATCGGATCGAGGATCACGTCGATGCCGAGGTTCTGCTTAAACTGGTTGGCAACCCACTCGAACCGGGCATTGTTGCGCGCCGTGCCAGAGTAGGTCAGGCGGATCTCAGGCAGGCCCTGACCATTGGGATAGCCGGCTTCAGCCAGAGTCTGTTTGGCCTTTTCGGGGTTGAACTCCCACAAGCGCAGGTCAGGCTGGTAGCCAGGGAATCCGGGTGGAATGAAGCTGTAAGTTGGCGAGCCAAGACCCTGGAAGACATCGCGCACATACGCTTCGCGGTCGAGCGCCTGCGCAAATGCCTGGCGCACCAGCTTATTGTCAAACGGCGGTCTGGCGAGGTTGAAGCCGAAGTAGAAGGTGCAGGAACCCGGCACATCAATCGTCTGCTGGCTCAAAACTGGATCAGACTCAACGGTAGCCAGATCTTCAGCGCCCACGCCCAGAATGTCGATTTCACCGTTCTGATAGGCCTGGAACGCGACCTGACCATCGGTGATCATGTAGTATTCAACGCGCTTGAGCTTGACCGGCCCCAGCGGCCCAACGTAATTGGGGTTGGGTTCCCATACCGCCTTGCTATCGTGTTCCCACTCCTTCAAGACGAAGGGGCCGTTGCCGATGTAATTTTCGGGGTAGTACCACCAGTCATCACCCTTCGCGACATCCTCTTCGCGCACCGGCGCGCCGATCCAGAGCGCCGCCATGCTGAGGAAATAAGGCGCTGGCGCGACCAGCTCGATCTGAAGCGTATAATCATCGAGCGCCTTGACGCCAAACTCATCGCGCAGCTTCTCAAGATCGAGCTTCATCACCTCTTCCATCGAGAGGCCCTGACAGGCAGCGGCGCTGTACTCACTGTAACCCTTGATAATGCCACAGGGCAGCGATTGATATTCGCCGGCAGTTTCAGGGTCGGCCAGCCGCTTCCAGGCATATTCAAAGTTGCGGGCCGTCAGCGGCGTGCCGTCGCTGTATTTGCCGTCGCGCCGCAGGGTAAAGGTGTAGACAGTGCCATCCGCTGAGACCTCAACCTTCTCGGCAGCGCCAGGGATCGGATTCATATCGAGGTCGAAGGTCATCAGGGCCTGATAGGCCATCATGATGAACTGGATTTCGTTTACGAAGCTGGCTTTCTGTGGATCGATATTGTCCGGCTCTGAGCCGGTCACCAGTCGTAGAACGCCCGGTTGCGCCGTGCCGAGCGCCGGCGCGGCAGTGGGTTGCGGCGCGGCAGTGGGTTGTGGCGCGACAGTGGGTTGTGACGCGGCAGTGGGTTGCTCAGCCGGAGCTGTCGTTGGCTGCCCGGCAGGAGTTGAACCTCCGCCGCAGGCTGCCAGGATTGGTAACAGCAGGCCGAAAAGCAGGGCGAGGACGAGCGAGTGACGCCAGCGAAGCAGATTCATCGCGACACTCCTTAAGTTACATCTGTTCCATATTGAGGATCCTATCGAAGCGGGGTTTTCAGAGCGGTATGCGCTGCGTATAGAATGCTATCGCCTCCTGAGCAAAGTGACTCACATTTGTGTTAATTGACTGTTCCTACTCCTCCTTTCTCCTCGGGTGGATACAGGACGACGCTTGACCTGATGATGTGCAGATGATGGTTGTGCGAAACAGCCGGAAGACGGTTATGTCAGTTCGACAGGTTACGATATTGCTCTGACGCAGCGTGAAACCGTCTATGTGGAAAAATTCCCGTTCGATAGTGGAGATCGTAGCATGCGATAGGGAAAATTGTCAAGACAACCAATTGCCTGATCTCGCGAGGTCAGACTCGCGCGCGTTTCCACGAACTATTGCGCTGGTCTGGGGCGGGACGAACAATGTCGCATCGATGCGCGAAGGTGCCTGGCAGTGAGCAAATCGACCGTCCGGTAGTCGAGACGCTATGACGGCAACGGTTGCAGCCGCCATTGCCCGGATCGTGGCAGGTTGGTGGCGCAATCCGGTTTTCCTTGCGCATCTGTGCAATAGCGCGTTGAGTGGGCATGTTTGGCCCACCAATCTGCCAACCCGATGGTCATCGCAACCAGAGTTCACGAGCGTAGCACTGCAATGGTCGCAATCGCAAAGAAGAGTTGAACTGCCGGAGAAAATCCTTGCCAGAGTCGGGCGGCGAGTGGACTGTGTCGGTATACGATTAGGCCGCCGATCACATTAAAAAGCGCGGTAAGCGCTGCCGCTATCGGCAAGAAGAAGATTCGCGCTCGCGGCGCAAGTTCGGCTGCGGCGCCAATCTGATCGCCGCGCCATTCAATCTGTGGCGGCAGGTTCGGATAGATAGCCGCTATGGCGCCGAATAGCAGCAGGTTCAGGATGATGGTTGTGAACAACAGTTGTCGTATTACCGGGTCGGCCCAGAAGTCGTAGACCAGAAACCTCGCTACTTCGATGCCCGGTGTCAGTGTTTGGATCGCGCCGAGACGACGGCGCTGTTCGAGTTCTTGCACAAAGCCGGCTGGGTCAACCGGTGAGATGGCATATGCTTCACCATTGGCATAGATAACCAGCGCTTCAGCAAGTGGTCGCGTGGTGAAGCGGTGAATAATCGTCCCATCGAGGGTTTTGACCCGGCCATGATAGTAGCCAATGCTGGACAGGACGGCGCGCCAATCGCTTATCGCCAGCGCCCCTTGCTCAATCCGATCAATCAGATTGAGAGGAATGGTAGCGTGGCTACCCAGCCACTGGATGTAGAGACCATTGCGGTCAATGCTGTAACGGAGTGTAAGCGCAGCGCCGGTGCGGTAGAGGAAGGCGACGGCCAGCGTCAGCAAAGCGAGCGCCACCACGACCTCCACGAATAACCACCCATTAATCGGCCACTGTTCGATTGGGCCGGTAAGGGTTGTGCTGAGCCGTAGCAGCAGCCCAATTGCTCCCACCAGGCTGATAATGGTGAGCGCGAAACCAATCCAGATGCGAGCTGTTGGAACGGGACGCCAGCGTTGCATAGGTAAGGAACAGTAGTGATTCTAGGCTTTGTCAGTGTGAAATGGCAGTCATTAGCAAGTGTGCAATCGTGATGACACTGCCGCAGGCCCGGCGCGCCAGAGCTAGCCGGCTCTGGCGCGCCACACGTTTATGGTGTCACCGTCGCTGTTGGTGTTGGTTCTGGCGTAACCTCGATTGTTGGCTCCAGGGTTGGCGTCGGGATCGGCGTCGGCGGGCCGGGCAGGTAGGTCGGTACAATCGTTGGCGCCGGTTCAGTCGGGAATGGCGTTGGTGTTGGGGTCGGCTCAGGGAAGCGCCGGATATCCGCTGCTGCCCGTTGCTCGGCGATCCAGCGGTCAAATGCCTCGGTTCGCGCCCGCTGCAACTGATCCTCTTTCGACGGGATCGTCTGGCGGGTTACTTCGAGAATGTGCCAGCCAAACTGAGTGCGGATCGGATCGCTAATCTGGTTAACCGGCAACGAGAAGGCTGCTTCTACCAGCTCTGGCGGATAGGTGGCGCCATTATCGGCAAAGCCATTGCGATCAAACGAGCCGATGTCGCCGCCGTTGTCGCGTGAACCGATGTCATCAGACCGTTCGGCTGCCAGGGTAGCGAAATCGGCCCCGGCGCGCAGTTGCGCCACGATGTCTTGCGCGGCTGGCAAAGCAGCGGCAAATGCCGCCTCGATCTGCTCTGCTGTAGCTTCAGCCGGCGGGTTGACGGCGATCAAAATCTGGCGCGCCTGGACTCGCTCCACTTCTGTGCTGGCAGTGAAACTTTCTTCCGGCACGAGGCGGGCTTGAATCTCATCGTTGAGCAACCGTTCACGGTACTGTGACAGCAGTGCCTCGCGAAACTCGTCTTTGCTTAGTTCTGGGCTGGTCTCGGTTACGATCAATTCCAACTCATAGCGGCGATAGATTTCATCAATAATCTGATCGAACTGAACCTGCGCTTCGGCTGGCAGTGGCGTTGGCACTGGCGTGAAGGTTGGGGCCAGAGTCGGCGACGGTTCGCGAGTAGGGGTTGGTCCCCCCGGCGTCGGCGAAGGCGTTGCAGTCGGTTCGGGAGTGGCTGTAGCCGCCGGGTCAATTGTCGGTTCCGGTGTCACGTTCGGATCGGGCGTAGGTGTGGGTTCTGGTGGTGGTGGAATGAAGATGAACGCCAGATCGGCCACTGCCTCTTGCTTTACAGCATCGTCGTTGATCGTGATGCCAAAGTCGGCAGCAGCGCGCTGTTTGATCTGACGATCAATCCATTCCGAGACAATCCGCTCTTCAATCTCGGCGCGACGCAAAGCCCGAATTTGTTGATCGATTACGATACTTCGCCCCTGAAATTGCTGGGCAAGCTGCGGACTGCTTGCGCCGAACAGGTCGAGTAACTGAAAGTTTTGATAAATCTCGCGCGCGTAAGCGAGGCGTCGCTCGCGCCAGTAGTCGCTGCGGGTAAGCGTGGTTGCGCCGACTTGCGCAACTGGACGGCTGGGGATCCAGAGCTGTTCGTAAATGACCCCACTTACAATTGCGATCAGCGCAATCGCCAGCGCGCTGGCCGTTGCGATAATGATCAGGCGCTGGCGCTGCTCTTCTTCGAGACGACGGCGCGAAGGGCGGCGCGGCGCGGGAGCTGGCGCCGACGACGGTGCGCTACGAGGCGGCTTTGGTGTTTGTGACATAGGCTAAAATGGAATATCATCATCGCCAATATCCGGTGGCGGTTCCCGACGAGGCGGCGGTGGCACGTCTTCCGAGCGAGCCTCTCGCGACTCACGCTGATCCAGCAAGATAACATCTTGTGCAACCACCTCAACGCGCGAACGTGGCTGACCGGTTTGGGCATCTTCCCACGCGCGGGTTTGTAACCGACCCTCCACATAAACCCGCGCTCCCCGCCTGAGATACTGGCTACAGATTTCTGCTAACCGATTCCATGCGACAACCTGAAACCACTCGGTTTCATCGTGGAGATGACCGTCAGGATCACGCCACTGACGACCAGCGGCTACCCGAAACGTGGCAACCGGCGTGCCGGTAGCGGTATACCGCAGCTCTGGATCGGCGCCAAGGCGACCAATGATAAGCACTTTGTTCAAATCACGCGCCATAGCACCCTCCAGAACGATGTGCAACCGGCAATCTGACCGCGCAAGCGGGGGTAGGGAACGTGCTCAAACAGTTGCATCATCTGTTTTTACGCTACCCCCGCCGAAGTGCAGGTCAGCAGACTTGTGCTTCGCGCATAAGCGTTGCTGACTCGCGTCAATGTTGCGATCTGTCTGCCGGCACGCCGTCGGCTACTCTATTCGTCGCTCAATGCCGGCTCTTCCTCTTCCTCAGACTCAGTCTCAGGCTCGATCGGGGGTGGCGGCGCCGCTTTGGATTCCACCAGCACCAGCAGATGGCGCAGAATGTTATCGTTCAGCCGAATTGCCCGATCCAGCTCGGCAACCTTCGACGCGCTCAGAGTCAAGGTGAAGAAGACGTAGTACCCTTCGGTGAAGCTGCGGCGACTGGCTTCGCCGGTCACATACTCGCGAATCGGGTAAGCCAGTTTGCGGCGCCCCCACGGTGACGATTGGCTCACCGTGTTAACCTGACCGCCTAGTTGCTCGACGGTCTGCTTGATGCGGTCGATATTGGCCGTGATGCCCTCTTCGTTGGCATACAGCGGGCTGATGATGATGACCAGTTCGTACTCTCGACGACGATCGCGCACACAATCCTCCTCTGGTGACGTTCCGCTCGCTTCTCACCCGGCGGCGCGTTCCAGGCGCAACGGCGGAACAGAAAGACTATTGGGAGCGTCTGTCCATCTCCGCTCCCGCGTGACATCACGCAATTATACCATACCTTGGCGACGGTTTGTCAGGTTTGGCGCCTGCGCATTATCTGCCGACATGGACATGCTGTCCAGCGGGCTTCAGTCAGTGAGCGAGCGCCAGGCTTCTGGCGTATCGACATCGATCACGATTGCCGGATCGGCAACCTCGTGCCAGACAATGCGTTCGGCGTGGCGGTTGAAGATGGCGCGCGCGCCGGTATCGCCGCGCAGGGTTTGGAGTTCGGCAAACAGAGGAGCTGCAATTATGACCGGGTTGCCGCGTTGACCTTGATACGTTGGAACCAGGGCCAGCGCATCTGGGGCGGCGTGATAGGCAGCGATCAATTCGTCGATGAGACGTGTCGTGACGAGTGGTTGATCGACCAGCAAAACCATAGCCGCATCACTGTCGGCTGGCAGCGCGCGCAGACCGGCGGCAAGCGATGTGCCAAGACCTTCCTGATAGCTAGGGTTAGTGATAATCGTGACCGGTAGTTCGCGCAAGGCTTCCCGTACCTGATCTGCGCTGGCTCCTACCACAACCGTGAGGCCGGCAAGCTGACTGGCAAGCGCTTGCCGGGCAACATACGTCACCAGAGGTTGCCCGCGCCAGGCGAGTAGCTGTTTGGGCTGCCCCATTCGCGATGACAGGCCAGCGGCCAGCAGGAGACCGACGATCTTCATAGGTTGACCTTCCGTATGATGCCCTGACATCCATCGTTGCTTCGGCAGAGTGTGGGCAACGTCTACCGGCTGAGCGCAGGCGCTCAGATTTTTCCCGCCCATATCTATTGCAGCGCTTGCCACGCATTCATGAGCGCAGTAGCCAGCATCTCATCTTCACCGGGAAAGACACTGCGGAGATCGCACAAGACCTGCTTATCGACGATCCGCGCGACTACCGGTGGTCTGCCGGCACGCAGCCGGGAAGCCAGTTCAGTCGCGTTGCCGACAACAGGTGAAATGGCCACGCCGGCGCTCGGCTGGGTAGCGCCGGGCAGTGATCCGCCGCCTACCGCGCTCTCGCAGGCAACTGCGCAGGCTGGAATGCCGGCGGCATTGAGCCTGATTGCAAGCGTTTCTGCCCGTTGTTGGAGGTCGGCCAGCGGCGTGCTGATCAGTTGCCAGACCGGTATTTCGCGTAATGCCGTGCCGCGCAGATAGCTATACAGCGTTGCGGCCAGTCCGGCAATCGTGCTCTTGTCGATGCGTAATGCGCGGGCAAGGGGATGGCGGCGCAACTTGCTAACCAGATCGCGCCGGCCAACGATGATTCCAGCCTGTGGCCCGCCGAGCAGCTTATCGCCCGAGAAGGTGACCAGATCGGCGCCGGCGGCTACACTTTCTTGCACAGTCGGTTCGGCCAGCAGCCCAAACTGGCGGGTATCGATCAGGGTGCCACTACCGAGATCATCGAGGAGTGGCAGGCTGTGCTCGTGAGCAACGGCAGCCAGTTCGGCCAGGGATGGTTCGTGGACAAACCCGATCAGGCGAAAATTACTGCTATGGACACGCAGGATTAACGCGGTGCGTTCGGTGATGGCGGCGGCGTAGTCGTGGCTGTAGGTGCGATTGGTGGTGCCAACTTCAACCAACATGGCGCCGCTCGCCCGCAACACATCGGGAATGCGGAAGCCGCCGCCAATTTCAACCGCCTGACCTCGCGAGATGATCACCTCACGCCCGGCAGCGAGAGCGATCAGCGCCAGATATACCGCAGCCGCGTTGTTATTTACTACCAGTGCTGCTTCCGCTCCGGTCAGTCGAGTTAAGAGCGATTCGAGATGGACGTGGCGTGAACCACGTTCGCCCGCTGCCAAATCGTATTCAAGATTGCTGTAACCGGCGCCAATGGTCTGCATGGCGGCACGGGCCGCTTCACTGAGCGGCGCCCGACCAAGGTTGGTTTGGATCACCACTCCTGTCGCATTGATGAGCGGGCGCAAGCTGGGGGTAAGAACGGTGGCTAACTCGTTGTGGATTGCCGCGACCAGCGCCGTTAGATCTGGTGGCGAAGCGCCCGCGGCAATCGATGCGCGCGCCTGTGCCAGTACTGTCCGCGCCGCATCGCGCACCAATTCATGGGGCACATCGGAGTATGCCGTGCCTGCAGCGCGGATAAGGGCGTCAACACTGGGCAATTGACGGAACGACATCACTCACCCCAGACCATCGCGGCTTGGTTGGGTCAACTCAAAGGCTTTGCGTAATACCTGCTCATAACTCGAGGTTAATTCACGTTTGCGGCGAGCCATGACGATGCGGGCTACGCTGATCATCGTATCGATCCGGTATTCGCGAAAGACCTCCCCACCCCAGGTAAAATGGGGCACGTTTTTGGGAGCGCTGTGCATGCCAAAGACATTCGATCCGGTGCCGATCATCGTGCCGCCGGTGAGATGCAGCCCGATGCCGAGCTTGACGTGGTCGGCCAGAAAGCATCCCAACTTGAGAATGCCGGTATCGATCTGACCAATCCCTTCCAGCAGCACCCGCACCGAGCCATAATTGTTTTTGAGATCGGAATTGGTAGTCATCGCGCCGATATTCACCCATTCGCCCAGCCAGCTATGACCGAGGAAGCCGTCGTGATGCTTGTTGGAGTAGCCTTGAATGATTGACGCCTCGACCTCGCCACCGACCCGGCAGACCGGGCCAAGACAGGTTTCGGCGCGGATGCGCGCGCTCGCGATCAGCGTTCCCGGCCCGATGTAGGCCGGCCCCTGGATGTAGCTAAACGGTTCGATCTGGGCCGCTTCCACAAAAACCGGCCCGTCGCGACTATCAAGTACCACCGGCCCGATAAGCTGCGCTCCCGGATCAACGTACACACGCTGGCCGTGCGTGATAACATGGGGCAGATCGACAGTCAGGCGAGGTAAACGACGAGCCAGCAATGGCTCATCACGGAGCAATTGCTCGCCTGCTTGGGTGATCAAATCCCAGGGGTAATTCAACAGTGCCGCTGTCACCTGTGGCTCGACGACCCGCGCAAATCGGAGTAGCTCATCGCGAGCGATGGTGGCTTGCTGCTCGCGCAAGTAGTAGATGATGGCGCTGGCCAGCGCTGGCGATACGCGCGCGCCAAGCAATGTGTCGCCGACCAGATAGACAGTGTTGACCGGCTCACAATCGAGGGCCGGCAACCACTCAAGATTGAGCGCTCGTCCATTGACAAACAGGATCGGGTCGCTCGTTGCCAGCAGTTCGGCCAGACCTCCCGGCGGTCCGAAGTGCGGCATGAGGTGGGGACGAGACAGACCACGCGCCGGTCGATTAAGGAAGGCAGCGGCGCGCTCGCGGGTGGTAAATGCGCCACAGCGCAACTCGAAGACCGGACGCGCCTGCACCAGAGTGGCGAAGTGGTGCCAGAGTTCGTCTTCAAACACGATCAGGGTCATAGATTACCGGCAATATGGCCTGTATGCAGTGGTTTGATTCTATTGCCAAGCATAACACAAATTGCCTGCAAAGTGAAAGTGATCGGGGTAGTGATGCGCAGAAGGAGTAATCTGAGGAGTCTATCGAGATGAGCTGATGGTTCGCAGGGTAGCCTTAGCGTTGTCATCGATCTGTAATCCACCGATATGCAAAAATTATCCACAATATCCTGCCAGTTATCCACATTACGATGCCCGGTCGTGGAAATGATGGGGATATGTCGATGAGGCCGGTCAGATCGATTGCAATGGTGGGCCTGTCAGGCATACTCTCGCTGTCTAACCAGTTCACCTGACGACTGCGCTGGCATCACAGGTTGTTGTTCAGTCTGCCGCTTACCGGCTTCTCTACGGTTCGTGCCGGTGCTACAATACGATTGATAAAAGTGAATGTCAGGAAAAGATGCTATGACTACCACGCTTGTTCGCGGTTGCTGCCCGCACGATTGCCCCGATACCTGCGCCACCATCACCGAAGTGCGTGATGGCCGCGCCGTTGCCTTTTACGCCGACCCTGATCACCCTGTCACGCAAGGCTGGTTGTGCGCAAAAGTGCGTCCGTACCTCGAGCGGGTGTACAGTCCCGACCGATTGCTCTACCCACTGCGGCGCGTGGGGCCGAAGGGGAGCGGGCAATGGGAGCGGATCAGTTGGGATGAGGCGATTGCCTCGATTGCAACGCGCTGGCAGACGATCATTGCCGAGTGCGGCGCCGCCGCGATCTTGCCCTATTCCTACAGTGGCACGCTCGGTCTGTTGCAGACTGCCATTGTCGATGCCCGGTTGTGGAACCGCATGGGGGCCAGTGGCCTGGATCGCGCCATCTGTTGCGCTGCGGCCCACGCCGCGGTCTATGCCACCCTCGGCGCGCGCTATAGTCCTGATTATGAGGATTTGCGCCATAGCCGCTTGATCATCCTCTGGGGGCACAACCCGGCTAGCGCCGGCCCACATGCGATGCCCTTTATTCGTCAGGCTCAACGCGCCGGGGCGTATGTCGTTGTTATCGATCCGCGCCGCACTGCCACTGCCCGTTCGGCTAATCTGCATCTGCCGATCCAGCCTGCAACCGACGGCGCGCTGGCCCTTGGCATGATGCACGTGATCTTTGCCGAGAATTTGCATGATGAAGCCTGGTTGGAAGCCCATACCATCGGTTGGCGCGAGCTACGTAATCGGGCTGCCGAATACGATCCAGAGCGGGTCGCGGCAATCACCGGCTTGCCTGTCGCGGCCATTGTTGATCTTGCCCGCCGCTATGCTACGACTAAACCGGCGATAATTAAGACTGCCGACGGTATTCAACGCCATCAAAATGGCGGCCAAACCTTCCGCGCCTTACTGTGTCTACCGGCAGTGGTCGGTCAGTACGGTGTGCGTGGCGGTGGTCTGGCCTACTCGACCGGCGGCTATGCGGCGTGGGATGGAGAAGCGGTTGGACACCGTTCAGAATGCCCGCCTCCGCCGCGCGCGGTGAATATGAACCGGCTAGGCGCAGCGCTTACCGGTGAAGTGACCGATCCACCGATCATGTCACTCTTTGTCTACTGCGCCAATCCGCTCGCGTCATCACCCAATGCCGGCCTGATCGAACAGGGTTTGCGCCGCGAAGATCTCTTCACCGTAGTGCATGACCTCTTCATGACCGATACTGCGCGCTATGCCGATATTGTGCTGCCGGCGACCAGTCAGCTCGAACATCTCGATTTGCATCGCGCCTATGGTCACCGGTACCTGACTCTCAACCAGCCGGCAATTGCGCCGTTAGGTGAAGCAAAGAGCAATTGGGATGTGAGCCGTTTACTGGCGACTGCCATGGGGTATACCGAGCCGTGGTTGCACGAGAGTGCTGAAGAAGCGATTCGCGGCGTGCTTGACGCTTCCAGGGCGCGCAATCCCTTTTTCGCCGGTATAACCTATGAACGTTTGCAACGCGAGGGTACGGTACGGTTGGCGCTCACTCCAGAAACGGAAGTGCCGTTTGCTGATGGTCATTTCCCCACACCATCGGGCAAAGTAGAATTGTGGAGCGCAGCTATGGCGGCGCAGGGCCTCGATCCCTTGCCGTACTATGAACCGCCGACCGAGTATGTGAACCATCCGCTAACCGAGGGCTGGTTGACGCTCATCTCGGCAGCGCCGCATCACTTTGTCTCATCGAGCCTGGCCAATCAGCCCAGTCTGCGCGCTAAAGAGGGGCCGCCTGTCCTTGAGATGAACCCTGCTGACGCCGCGCTGCGCGGAATTCGTGATGGCGATACGGTTACAGTTGGAAACGAACGTGGTCAATGCCGACTGCGCGCTGTTATCAGTGACAATGTGCCGGTGGGAGTTGTCTTCGCCGCAAAAGGTCATTGGGCCTGTCTCTCTCCTGATGGTCGTAACGTCAACTGGACGACCTCTGACGCGCTGGCCGATTTGGGTGGACAGAGCACATTTCACAGCAACCGGGTGCGTGTCTGGACAGAGGAGAATGCCTGACGCACAGTGATCATATGGTTGCGATCACGAAGCGGTAAGGTTACCTGATCAGAGCCAAATCACCATGCCACTTGACGCCACTTTCACACATCGCTGCGCGCCTGCGCCTCTCCTCTTCGCGTTCGTTCACAGGAGGCGTCACTATGAAACAGGATTGCGCCAGTAACGCCGGTCAGTCGTTTGTCGAGTTAGCGCTCCTCCTGGGGCTGGTAGCAGCAGTCGTGGTGGCGGGGTTAACGCTCACCGGAGAAGGGGCGCGTGACGCGCTTTGCCGTGCCGCGAGTACTTTTGGGGTGGAATGTGGCGATCTGTTGTACGATGATTTTTCTCAGATCGATGACTGGTCAGTCTTGCAAGGACGCTGGCAGGTCCGGGATGGTCGCCTCTGTATCGACGGCCCAGGACGCATCTATCGCCCGCTTGAACGCAATGATTACGTGATCAACGTTGATCTCGCTCGCATCACCAAAGGCAATGGATACGGCATCTTCTTCCGGGATTCGGGAGGGGCGAAATTCAACGGCTACTCCTTTCAGTACGATCCGGGGTATGGCCGAGGCGCCTTCATCATTCGCAAATGGGTGAATGGCAATGAGTTGTCAATGCCGATTGCCCGGCGTGATGCTCCAGGCTACGATTGGTATGGCACCGATCGCCAGGTACGGGTGGAAGTGCGCGGCGATACCTTCACTGCCTATGTCGATGGTCAACCGGTGGTGCAGGCGCGTGACAGTAGCTTCACCAGCGGTGGAATCGGTTTTCGCAGTTGGGATGCGTCGAGCGCCTGTTTCGACGATCTACGGGTTCAGCGACCGTGATGGAGCGTGAGGTCCTGCAACATTGCGTTTTCGCGAACTGGAAAACTCGATTCCGCAGTGCCCTCGAACTGTGATGGAGTCAAGGCCCGACACGATTGCGTCTACTCCCTGAAATGTCTAGCGAGGTATAGCTATGAGCACGCCAGAACCACCTTCTCAACCGCCGGCAGGCAGTCCGGTCGATCCTGATTACTACGTGAAGTGGCAACCGCCGTTGATCCCCCCTGGTCAGGGTCGGCGTATCGTGCGGATCGCTATCATGGCGCTAATCGTTGTTCTGCTGGTGATGGGAGCAGTTGCATTATGGCGCAGCAACCTGATCGCGCTGCCCGGTGGTCGCGGCACAATTGTTGGGCGTGTTGCTGCCCCTACTGCTGGCGCTGTTGTCTTCACGCTGGCGAACCCAACCGAAATTCCGGTAGCTGACGATGGCAGCTTTGCGCTGCCCGACGTGCCCTCAGGCCGCCAGATGCTGTATGTTGCTCTGTCCGGGGTTGCTTGGGAAGTGCCGGTTGAGGTACCCAATCAGGGCACGGTAGATGTGGGAGTGATCACAGTGGAAGTAACTGCCGAACCGGTACAATAATGCTCACATCTGGGCCAACCGGAGCGCTGCGCGCGAGATTCTGTGTAAGTGAGCCTGACATTTCAAGCAAGGGGGCGCAAGAACCCTACGCCCCCTTGCAGTCTATTACCCGCCTGTGCGCACCTGTTTGAGAGCAGTAATGATCGCCAGCGCCCGCTCTCGCTCGTCACCGGCTATAGTCTGGCACAGCTCAATCAGACTATTGATCATCTGACGGCGTTGATCTGGCGGCGCTGCCATCATCGCGTCGATCATGGTCGGATCGCCGCTGAGTGCGCCACTCAGGCGTTCATCCGCGACCGGCGCTGCCCCTAATATGCCGCCCTGATCGCGCATCGCGGCACCCAGGCGTTCGATAGCATTCATCATCGTGGCGCGAGCGTCGAAGTTGATTTGGGGCGCTTCGGTGGCGCTGCGCAGGGTGACGGTATAGAAGAGATCGCTTTCGCGGGCAATATCGCCTTCGATAGTGGTGATCGTCGGTTCGGTCGCTGCGCTTGCGCCGACACCGCCGAGTACCGGCGGCTCACCCATGCCGATCAGCATGGTACCTACTGTGAAATGACCGTAATCAGTGCCATGAACAACCATCCGGTAATCGCCGGCTGTTGGATTATCGATAACGATCAGATTTAGCGCCTTGCCGGCATGGCCGTAATTGTGCCCCTTCATACGTCGTTGCCGTCGGCGCGGCGCGCGGCCTGTTCCTGCGCCCAGCACGCCGACAGGCGCAATTGGTGGGCCGGATGGCGTCTCGACTTCGACCGTGACCGGTGACGCCGTCATGATCAGCAGCCGCGGCGTGGGGGATGATGGCGCTACAGCGGGCGCAGCGCCGAGCACGGCAGGGCTGATCCCTAGCTCGCCGAAGATCAGCTCTAGCGTCTGTGGACTGTCAGGTAATGCGCCATGGCTGATCGCCAGCGGTGGCAGGTTGTTGGCATGGGCTACGGTTGCCATACGCTGCAAGACTGTGCCGTCACCTTGCGCGTCATAGATCCGATTGAGCGGGATGCCATCGCTGTACCGCAGCGGATGATCGGCTGGCGGTGGACCGACCAGAATTGCGCTGAGGGTATTAAACCCAACGCCGGTAATGGTCGTCACCGCGACGCGCTGGGTCAGGGTCGTTACAGTTGCGCTTTGATTGATCATCTCGCCCCACAGATTGCGGTTATTCATGCTGGCAATTGGCTTAAGCTGCGGTGGATTGCCACTGAGCAAATAATCTTCAATTGGCAGCAAATCGCGCGCGCCGGGCACCTGAGTCTGGATCGTCTTCACCTTGTCTAGTTCAGTTTGAATCGGGTGAATATGACGGAGATACCACAAATAGACAGCAAAAACGGTGCGTAACGTCTCGTCGGTATGCGGTTCGGCACCAGCCCAGGCGGTGTACGCTTCCGCCGACCCGCGATGTGGAGTGCCGAGGGTGATCAAGCGAGCAACATCGTTCCGGCTAAGGTACTCTGGCGATTGAATATAGCTACGCGCCACCAGCCCACCCATGCTGTGGCCGATAAGAATCACTTTGCTGGCGTTGGCGGCCTTCTTTGCCCGGTCGATCCAGCCGACCAGATATCGTCGCGCGCTCTCTTCAACCGGTTTGCGCCAATCGTAAAAGGCAACGAAGAGATCGCGGTTACGGCGGTAGCCAGCCTGGGTAAAAGCTTGCAACAAATACTTGCCGTAATCGACAAACGGGGGAAAGCTCCAGCCGTTCAATGTGGGGCCACGCCAGTCGAGCAACACCGGCAGGTTGAATGAACCGGTAAAACCGGGAATGAAGATCACGGGCAGGCTTGACATAGTAGCTCCTTCCTCTTCCAGAGGCGCTGTGGTGAAGATGGTGGGTGGTAGCTGTCTTGCGCGCTATGCCAGCGCAACCTGACCAGATCATTCCGCTGTTAGGCGCTCAGATACTGTCGCGCAAGGGTGTATCTGCAACAATTTTACCCAGGTCAGGCAAGCCTCGCTGTCATGGTCTTGACCGGCGTTGTGGAATGCATTACCAGTATACGTGGTCAGCTCTTTCTATGCAACCTTTTGGGGAATTTCGGCTATAATTGCCGGCCATGAAGCAGCTTATCGCATGGTTTATCGTCATCTTCCTGCTGTCCAGTTGCAATTCGTTCATCCCGCCATCGTCCGATCAGCTCAATGAACCATTTCGCAGCGCCTGGCAGGCTGCGGGTGGTGCGCGGATCGGTCCGCCGCTCGGTGAACCGCGCTGGGTAGATAATGCGCTTGTGCAGTATTTCAACACGATCAAGATCGTTGCTCTAGAGAATGGCGGGGCAGTGGCTGAACAGTTGCCTGCCGACTGGCGGGCGCACACTCCGGCGGCGGTGATCGATATGCCGCCGGCGCCGCAGCGAGCAGCGCTCACATCGGCGCTATCGGCGCAGCCGGTGCAACCGCTACAACCGGTGGCAATCACCGTGCAGGTGCCCGGTTATGATGGAATGGTGACCGTTCAGCTTTACGACGCCGCCGCCAATCTGGTCGCGCAGGGAACGGCCCTGATCGTCGATGGGAGTGGCGAGATTGCCTTGCCCGCCGGAGGTGTGCTCGGTCCGCAATGGGCGGTAGCGCTGATCGATGGCCAATTGGCCGGCGCGCAGAGCCAGATTGTGACTCTCGATGCCCAAACCACGCTTGTCAGTGGTCAGGGTGACATCGATTCACTCTATCCCCGGATTCGTCGCTTGATGGCAGAAGCGCGGGTGAGCTACGAACTTAATGGTCGTTTCATCAGCGGCTATCGCTCCCCTGATAACCCCTTGCTCTGGTTGCGTGATCACGTCTATCAGGGGCGGGGCTTTCGGTATTTTGAGCAAGATGTCACCAGCCTGCTTGATGCCTTTCGTGATGCCCAGTTGCCTGATGGCAGTTTGCCTGACGTGATCGACTATCCTGAACGCTATGTCAAAGCATTCCGCAAAGAGGTCGAGTCAGATGTAGAGTTTCTCTACATTCAGGGCGTGTACGAAGCATGGCAGATGACCGGCAATGACGAATGGCTCCGCAGTCATCTGCCGGCCTTGCGGCGGGCAGTTGAGTATATCACCACGAATCCCCTGCGCTGGAATGCCGATCGCGGTCTGGTGCGCCGCCCCTACACGATTGACATGTGGGATTTTGCTTATGGCCCGACAACCATCAGTCCTGATGGAAAACCAGCGCCGCGCCATTGGATTGAGCCAGACACCATCTGGGGCACGTTTCACGGTGACAATACCGGTCTGGCTTACGCGCTCTTTTTGCTGGCCCGCATCGAGCAGCGGGTTGGCGATCCTGAGCGGGGGGAACGTTATTTTCGCCTCTCCGATGAGATTATGCAGCGGTTGAATGCTCTGGCCTGGAATGGTCGCTTCTTTACCCACTTCATTCCCGAAGACCCGACTTTTACCCCGACAGGTGTCGATGCCGCCGAGCAGTTGAGTCTCTCAAACGCTTATGCTCTCAACCGCCGGGTGCTTTCTGTCGGTCAAGCCCAGGCCATTGTTGAGAGCTACTACGGGCGACGTGATTTCTCTCGCTCCTTTGCCGAATGGTACAGCATCGATCCACCGTTTCCACCGGGTAGTTTCGGGATGGCCGGCGGCAAGGGTGAGCAGCCAGGTGAGTATGTCAATGGCGGGATTATGCCACTGGTCGGCGGTGAATTGGCCCGCGGCGCCTTTACGGTTGGCTTCGAGCCGTATGGTCTCGACATTCTCCGCCGCTATGCCAATCTGTTGCGCCTGACCAATGCCTCATACCTCTGGTACTACCCCGATGGTCGGCCTGGCATCTCTGGCCCCGATACCATTCCAACTGACGGTTGGGGCGCAAGCGCAATGCTCGGCGCCTTGTTTGAAGGGCTGGCCGGTATTACAGATGAAGCCAGCCGGTATGATGATGTCATTATCAGCCCGCGCTGGCCGGTCGAATCTGCTATCATGCAGGCATACGTTGTAGCTCGCTATCCCGCGTCTGATGGCTATGTCGCCTATCGCTGGCACCGTGACGGCCAGACCTTGCGTTTGCAGGTAACCGGCAGTGGTCGCATGGCGTATGTGCGCTTGATGTTACCACCAGAAGCCGGCGAGGAGGTGACGATGGCGGTGGCAGGCCAGCCGGTGACGCCGGTGATCGAAAAGATTGGCTTGAGTCGGTATGCTGGTGTGGCGCTCGATCGGCTCAATGTCGAGGTGACGTTAACCTGGCCGTAGAAGGGCGCAACGCTGACGACCGCGCGTTTCAGGCGGGTTTGCCGAATCTCTGTTTCACAGAGGTAAGGTGGTGGTATGCCGCATACAGCGTTTCGCCCAGAAGAACATGGCTTCGCTTTCGTCAATGCCTGGCCACTCCTGCCAGAACAGATGACTGAGTTGCGCCAGACTCTCAGCCGTTCGGCGCAGGCCGCAGCTCGTGATGTGCGCGCAGCGATTGGCGGCTTTGACATCAGTGGGATGGTGCAACGAGTCGCCGACATGTGGGCGGATGCTCATCTGCCAACGCACTACGGCATGTGCGGTGGGATGGCGTTTGTCGCCGCCGACTACTTTCGCGCTGGTGTGCCGCTGCCACGCGGACGTGACCGTAACGATCTCCCGCTCGATGACTCGCCCCGTTCGCGCGCTTTGCGCGATTATCTCTGGCAACGGCAAGTCGAGAGTTTCATAATCAATGCGCCTCAACTGCTAACCTGGATGATCATGCTGCATCTGCCGTTGCCGTTTGCCGGCCCTCGCTGGTTGCTCGAGCGCACTAAAGCCGAATGGCGCGCGCTCAAAACCCGGATTAATGCCGGTGATCCATGGCCGATCTGTCTGGTTGGCAGTTCGCGTTCGCCGTTCGACAACCATCAGGTTCTGGCAATTGGCTACGATGAAACCGGTCCCGATACCGGTGTGATCAGTCTGTACGACATGAACAGCCCTGGTCAGGCGCAGACCATCACCTTCGATATGCGTGGCCACGAACTTGTCGCGACCGAAACCAGCCCTGATCCGGCTCGTGGCCGTCTGCGCGGTTTCTTTGTCGAGCAGTATACGCCGAAACTGCCGCCATCCCTGCCGGCCTAAGCTGGCGATCTGTCCTGTTCTGTGAGATGCTCAAATCTGAAATGGTCTGCGCGGGTTGTTGTTGCCCGGTTGCTTCCCGGAAGTCATCTGACTGACAATTTGCCAACAAGTGGTAGTCGCGACATTTAGCCGCAAGAAGCTTGTGGTCTGCCTGTGACTCCACAAGAATCCGGTCGGCGAGCACTATCGCCGATACCTTTGCGCGTCAGGCTGTGTTGTTGCTGTGCCTCTACCGTTGCAAGCAATCTCAGGTGAGCTGTCGTGTCGGTGGCAGGAGAACCGCTCGGTGATAATCCATCGCGCGCGTTTGCCCTGCATCATCGTCCATCTACCTGACCGTAAGAGGTACTGCCTCCCCGACCTTCGACCCAGCCACGGTGTGGCCGACCGTCTGAAGTGCCGTTCACCGGTATGATGCCGAACCATGTTGTCGATCGGCTTGCCTGCCTGCGCATCGTCGTTGTTGTCGATGTCGGTCAATATCTCTGGCACTCTGCCGGTTACTGGCGTAGTGACGTGAGCGCTTGCCGATAGTCACCTCTGTGCAAACCCGCTTGCGCTGATGGCATCCTGGCGCAACGAGCGGTCAACGGTGGAACGCGATGAGGCTGCCACCCCGGTCAACGGCGGCATGCAGGATTTGGGTGCGCGCCGATGAGCTGGCAGATGCGCAGGACATGGGTAATTGCCCAAGCTGGTCAGGCAATAACGCTGATCGTATGAGGCACTGTTTGTTTCAATCATGGCATTCATCGAGTGCAGTGTACGGATGCGATGCATTGTGTGCCATGCGCGTCAAGCACACACGCAGTATATGCCTGCGCGCGTGTGCTATTCCACTCAACATGCGCGTCATCGTCAGGAACGATAGAACGGTTCGCCTGCGCGCGCAATCATCGCGATATACGGTATACTAAAGACCGGTATTGCATAAAGGGGCAGAAATATGGGCTATGCGCTTGAACGCTTCATTACCGAAATAAAAGACGCCATCGCAGCGACCGGCAGGGTTCCGGTTGAGTTGATCGAGATTACCACACCTAAACCTAACATTCCCGCTGATCGCACCTTTGTGGCTTTCAAAGCAGCCAGGGCGCTAGGGGTCAATCCGGCTACCCTGGCTGCCGATCTGGCAGCCGCCATTGCGCCATCTTCCGATTCGCTGATTGGCAAAGTGACTGCTACCGGCGCGTTTCTCAATTTTTCGTTGCATCCCCAGCGCCTGGCGGCTGCTGTGTTAGACGAGATCGAACAGGCCGGCACGGCTTACGGCACTGTCGCTGATGGCGCAGGTCGCGTGGTGGTGATCGATTACTCATCGCCCAATATTGCCAAGCGCATGCACGTGGGTCATATTCGTTCGACAATCATCGGGCAGTCGCTCGTCCATATCTTCCGTGCTCTCGGTTACCGGGTGATTGGTGATAACCATCTAGGCGACTGGGGCACGCAATTCGGCATCATTCTGGCCGCGATCCAGCGCTATGGCCGTCCGCAGAACGAAGGCGAAGCGGCAATGGCTGAGCTTGAGGCGATCTATGCCCGCTACAACGCCGAGATGAAAGATGATCCGGCATTAGAGGCGGAGGCCCGACGCTGGTCGCTGGCGCTCGAACAGGGTGACGCCACAGCGCGCGCGCTCTGGCAATGGTGTGTTGATCTGTCGCTACGGGCTGCGCAACGCAACTACGATCGCCTCGGCATCAAGTTCGACTACGCTTATGGCGAGAGTTTCTACGAGTCGATGTTGCCCGGTGTGATCGAAGAGGCATTGCGTTCCGAAGCCGCCTTCCGCGATGTTGATGGCGCTGTCGTTGCCGAAATCGATACATTACCGAAATTTATCATTCAGCGCAGCGATGGCGGCACTGTCTACATGACCCGCGACATTGCAACCATCAAGTTCCGCATCCAGGAATTTAACCCTTCCCATATCATTTACGTGGTCGATGCGCGCCAGGAACTGCATTTTCGCCAGCTTTTCGCTATCACGCGCGCAATGGGGTACGGTCGTGATGTTGAACTAGTGCATGTGCCCTTCGGTGTCATCACGACACCCGATGGCCAGCCCCTCTCGACCAAAAAGGGGAATATGGTCTATCTTGAGGCATTGCTCGACGAGGCCGTGGCGCGGGCGCGGGCGCTGGTCGATGCCAAGAGTCCTGAGCTGTCATCGGCAGAGCGCGCTGATATTGCTGAAGCCGTTGGCATTGGCGCGGTTATCTACAACGATCTCTATCAGGATCCGCGGCGCAACATTACGCTCGATTGGGATCGGATGCTCTCAATTGAAGGGAACAGCGCTGCCTATTTGCAATACTCCCACGCGCGTTGCCGTTCAATCTTGCGTCGCGCGCTTGACGAGGGCGTAGTGCTTGCCGAAGCTGATCCATCTCTCCTTACTCATCCGAACGAGCAGCGCCTGATCCGCCATCTGGCCCGGTTGCACGAGGCTGTTCGTGAAGCCGGTGCGCGCTACGCTCCCTTCGTGATTGCTGATTGGTGCTACACCACTGCGCGCGAATTTGGGATCTTTTTCGAACAGTGCCCTGTCTTGCGCGCCGAGACGCCGGCGCTGCGCGCCGCTCGCCTGCGTTTGGTGGAAGCGACTGCCAATGCGTTGCGCAATGGATTGGCGTTGTTGGGTATTCGCGCCCCAGAACGGATGTAGGCGATCTCAGGGTGCAGGGCGTGGTGGAGGCTGTTTACGGGTGCAGGTTTCGCTGTATCCTGAGGTTGGGCGCGATGATTGAGGATTGCCATGCTCGCACTTAAAACGATCCGCGCAGTGCTGTTTGACATGGACGGCGTGCTTTACCGGGGTCAGGCGCGGCTTCCCGGTGTGACCGATCTGTTCAGTTTTCTAACCGAGCGTCAGATTGCCTTCGCCTGCGCAACAAACAATGCGTCGATGACACCGCAACAGTACGAGGCCAAACTGTCCGCAATGGGCATCGTTTTGCCGGCTGATCGGGTCATCACTTCAGCTCAGGCTACTGCTCGTTACCTGCGCGATCACTATTCGCCTGGTACGCGCGTCTTTGTGGTCGGGATGCGAGGTTTGCGCGAGGCGCTCTTCGCCGATGGTTATTTCGTCGAAGATGATCAGGCGCCGGAGCTGGTAGTGCAGGGGGCCGATTTTACCCTGACTTATGAGCGACTGAAGCAGGCGACGTTGCACATTCGGCGTGGCGCTCGCTTCATTTCGACCAACCCCGACCGCACCTTTCCCAGTGAAGAGGGTTTAATCCCCGGCGCTGGCGCGATAGCTGCGGCGTTGAGTGCCGCTACTGACGTAACGCCGCTGGTGATCGGTAAGCCGGCTCCGGCTATGTTTCTGATCGGCGCGGCTATGCTGGGGGCGACGCCGGCGCAAACGCTGGTCGTCGGCGATCGACTCGATACCGACATCGCCGGCGCAATTGCCGCCGGCATGCCCTCGGCACTGGTGTTGACCGGTGTGACGACTGCCGAAGAAGTGGTAACCAGTCCGATCCAGCCTGATCTGGTTGTTGCCGATCTGCCCGATCTGCTAGCCCGCTGGCGAAGCACCTGATGACGCTGGGTGATCACCGATTGTCCGGTCAGGATCAGGTTGGATAGCCGCTGACAATGGTTGTCTTCTTGTGTCATTGCAGCAGTGTATGGCGACGAAAGCTATGATTCAACCTGCTATCGTCAGCTACGATCGGGCGCGCGTTATCGAGATAATCCGCACTCAATCGCCGGAAGCGATCCGCGCCAGTCTGCGCGCTGGCGACTTTGATGCGAATCTTGATCCCGACGGACATGCCCTGCTTGATGAGTTATTGACGGCGTGGATTCAACGCGCGCTTGGCTCTCTGACGCTACGCGATGCGATGCTCGTCGATCCCTACCGGGGCCGACAGGTGTATGGTATCCTCTGCTCGATCTACATTCAGCGGCGGTTTACCGTGCCCGCAGCAATGGCAGTGCATTTGCCGGCAGCGCCATCTGATCTACCGGCGCTACCGCCGCCTTTGACTGAGTTGCCCGAACTTGCTGAGCTGGCTGCCCATGCTGAACAATCCGGGCTGGTGTTGGCGTGGCAGGCTCAACGCTATGATTTTGCCCCGCCGGTCAATCTGATCGAGTTGCTCCCACCATCGCCGCCGCCCTACCGTAAAGAACTGGAATTCGAGCAACCGACCGGTCTGCGCCGATGGATAGCAATTGCGCTGGCTATATCAGGAGTGGCTCTTCTGATCGTGCCGCTCTTGTTTGGTCATATTCCTGAACATCCGGCCAGATGGCCGCTTGCCCTGCTGACGCTAGCGTTGATGGTCGGTATCAAAGCCGGTCTGTTTGGTTACGCAGGCGCGCTCTGCGTCTGGCTGGTCGCCAATCTACCGGCGTTTCGCCACGGCACTGCCCTGTTCGATCTCTGGCCGGCCATTCCACTGATGGCAATTGGCTTGCTGCTCTTGTGGTGCGATCGTCGGGTGCGAGCCATGTGGCGTTTCGTTCGTCGTCAGTTTAACCGTCGCCGCCACGTAACCGGAGCAAACTGACTTCGGGCGGGCAGCCGAGCCGGAGCGGCAGACCTCCTGCGCCTCGGCTGACAAACAGATGCATCGCGCCAACACGGAAGTGACCCATATCGTAACGCCAGCCGTGACGTGGCAGACACAACGGTCCCAATCCGGGCATGCGCACGTGGCCGCCGTGAGTGTGACCTGAGAGTTGCAGTTGGAAGCCAGCCGCCGCTGCTTCGTCGGCGATGTCGGGACAATGGGCCAGCAGCAAGCGGAAGTCATGCGCTGGTGCGCCACCGAGCGCCAGGTTCAGATCGGGTTGGCCGTCCCAATGGTCATCGACTCCGGCGATCAGCAGGCGCGCGCCGTTACGTTCGATCAACCGGTGGCGGTTGATCAGCAGGTGAATGCCGTGTTCGCGCAGTATGGCAGCAATGTGGGGCATTCCCTCCCAGTAGTCGTGATTGCCCGGCACGGCGTAGACGCCAAGCGGCGCATGCAACCGTTTCAGCACCTCTGGCAGTCGGGCAATGGCTGAGCGGGTCTGCACCAGATCGCCAGTGAGCGCAATCAGATCGGGCTGCGCTGCCAGCAGATGATCGATCGCGCGTTGGGCATTTACAAAACTGTAGCGATGACCGAGATGCAGGTCACTCAACTGGCCAATCGTCAAACCATTCAGTCCTTCAGGTAGATTGGCTACATGCAGGGTATACGCTTGTAAATGCAACCGGCGCGGTTCGACCGCCAGGGCATATCCGGCTCCAACCGCTCCCGCACCCGCCAGTGCTGCGACGACCACTGGTCCGCCATATACGCTGGCGAGACCGACTAAAATACTCCCTGCCAGCCCCGCGCCGATCCAGCGCGGCGAATAGCGCAGGCGTGGCTGCCGTTTCGTTGTTGTCTGAGATGAAGGGATCGTTGTTGCCATATGAACGTATTCCTTATGGAGTTTCTTGATCTGGTTTCGCCGATTGATCAGCGGTATCTCATCGGTATCGATGCGCGAGAAGAGGGGATAGTTACGTCAGCATCCGCATTCCGTTCCTGAGAATAATTTGCGCAGGACAGGTTCAATCGTTCGTGCCACCCATCCTGCGCCATTGCTCCCCCTCGCTGTTGACAATATATCATTAAAATGAATAATACCTGAATAGATTCGCAAGGATGTTATACTAATTCGTATGGATCTGAGTTATACCGCTGTGCGTGATCATGCCGCTTTTCTCGAGCGGCTTCGCTTAGTGCCCGAACAGCCGGGTGTCTATCTTTGGAAAGACGCCAATGGTCGCCTGCTCTACGTTGGCAAGAGCAAGCGGCTGCGCGACCGTATGCGGTCCTATTTCGGTTCTCCGCGCAGTCTGAACGGCAAGACCCGCCGGCTGGTCAGCCATATCGCCGATTTTGAGATTATCGTCACCCAGAGCGAATTAGAGGCGCTGCTGCTGGAAATGAACCTGATTAAGCAGCATCGACCACCATATAATATTTTGCTCAAAGACGATAAGACCTATCCCTATATCAAAGTGACCGTCAACGAAGACTGGCCGCGCGTCTTTGCTACCCGTCAGGTGCTTCAGGATGGCGCCCGCTACTTTGGCCCCTATGCCAGCGCCGGTTCCGTCTACCAGGCCCTCGACATTCTCAACCGCCTGTTCGCCTTCCGTCCGCCATACGAATGCAAAGATGACAAGTTCAACCGCCATCGCAAGCTCGGCAAGCCCTGTCTCTACTACCAGATGCGCCGTTGTTTGGGGCCGTGTGTGCCGGGTTTGGTGACAAAGGAAGCCTATCGGCAGGCCATCGATGCCGTATGTCGGTTCCTCGAAGGCAAGAGTGATCAAATCGCGCGTGAATTGCGCGCGCAAATGGAGGAAGCTGCCGAGCGACTTGAATTTGAGCGTGCCGCTTACCTGCGTGACCGGATTCAAGCCATCGAAAAGATTTCTGAACGGCAACAGGTGTTGCGCACGGTTGACGCTGATCAAGATGTCATTGCCTTCGCCCGCGAAGATGGCAGCGCTGTGGTGCAGGTGCTCTTCATTCGCGGCGGCAAACTGATCAACGCCGAACCGTTTACTCTGCAAGGAACTGAAGATGAGAGCGATGAGGCTCTACTCACTTCGTTCCTTACTCAGTTCTACCAGAATGCTCCTAGCATCCCGCCCAATCTGTTGCTGGCCGATCATGTCGAAGAGCCGATGATCATCGCTTCGTGGTTGCAGCAGAAGAGCGGTCATCGGGTCGAGATCACCGTGCCGCGACGCGGCGAGAAGAAGCAACTGGTAGAGATGGCGGCTGCCAATGCCCGCCAAAAGCTACGCGAGATTCGCGAGCAGTGGCTCAATTCCGAACAGCGCGCTGTGGCTGCGCTGAGCGAGTTGCGCGATCTGCTGGAACTGGCGGCCTTGCCGCGCCGGATCGAGTGTTACGATGTCTCGAATACGCAAGGCCAGCAATCAGTTGCCAGCATGGTCGTGTTTGAGCATGGTGAGCCGCGCCCCGCGCACTATCGTCGCTTCAAGATCAAAACCGTCAGTGGCGCGAATGATGTCGCCTCGTTGCGTGAAGTGATCAGCCGGCGCTTCCGCCGCGCTGCCGAAGCGCTCGGTGAGGCGCAACCTGGCGCGGCTGCGGTCGAGATTGAAGGGGAGCATGAGTCGACAACTGCCGAACCTGCTTCGGCTGAGCGGCAGGCGCTCGAACGGTGGGCTGATCTCCCCGATCTGTTGCTGGTCGATGGCGGCGTGGCGCAAGTTGCTGCGGCCCAGGCTGCTCTCCAGGAGTTGGGTTTTGCCCAGATTCCGGTAGTTGGCGTTGCCAAAGGGCCGGATCGCAATCGTTTCGATCTGGTGCGTGTCGGTCAACCGCCGCTCGTGCTGGCCCGTGATAGCAAAGCTCTGGCGCTGGTGCAGCGGATCGACGAAGAGGCTCACCGCTTCGCTATCGCCTACCATCGGAAATTGCGCAATAAGGCTGCGTTGCGCTCGCCCCTCGAAGAGATACCGGGGATTGGTCCCAAGCGGAAGCGGGCGCTGCTTAAGGCCTTTGGTTCGCTGGATGGGATTCGACAGGCCAGTATCGACGAAATTGCCGCCGTGCCCGGTATGACCCGCAAAGCTGCCGAAGAGTTGAAGAGTCTGCTCTAGCCACCGGAGACAGCTATGTCGATTATTCATTCCCACGTTCAAACCAGCAATCCCGATTTTCAAGCCAATTTTGCGTATCATCAGGCGCTGACCGCCGACCTTCGCGAACGACTGGCCGTCATCCGGCAGGGTGGCGGCGCTGAGCAGCGTCGTCGTCACGAAGAGCGGGGCAAGTTGTTTGTGCGCGACCGGATCGACACGCTCATCGACCCTGACAGCGCGTTTCTCGAAATCGGCGCTCTCGCTGCCTACAATGTCTACGACGAAGAGGTGCCCGCTGCCGGTATCGTCTGTGGTATCGGGCGCGTTGCCGGACGACCGGTAATGATCATTGCCAACGACGCCACTGTGAAAGGTGGCACGTACTTCCCGCTCACGGTCAAAAAACACCTGCGCGCGCAAGAGATTGCGCGCGAAAATCGGTTGCCTTGCATCTACCTGGTTGATAGCGGCGGAGCGTACCTGCCCCTGCAAAGCGAAGTCTTTCCCGATCGCGACCACTTTGGCCGGATTTTTTACAATCAGGCGCAGATGTCTGCTGAAGGCATTCCACAGATTGCCTGCGTGATGGGTAGTTGTACCGCCGGAGGCGCCTACGTGCCGGCAATGAGCGATGAAGTGGTGATTGTCAAAGGCAACGGCACCATCTTCCTCGGCGGGCCTCCATTGGTCAAAGCCGCCACCGGCGAAGAGGTGACCGCTGAAGAATTGGGCGGCGCCGATGTCCATACCCGTATCTCTGGCGTGGCCGACTACTTCGCCAACGATGACCGCGAAGCTCTGGCGATTGTCCGCGACATCGTTGCGAATCTAGGGCCACGTCAGCGCGCTCAATGGGAACTGCGCGATCCTGAACCGCCGCGCTACGATCCGCGTGAGATCTATGGTATCCTCCCGCGCGATGTTCGCCAGAGTTACGATGTGCGCGAAATCATTGCCCGGATTGTTGATGGGAGTCGGCTGCACGAGTTCAAAGCGCGCTATGGCACCACGCTCGTCTGCGGGTTTGCGCACATTGAAGGCTTTCCGGTTGGCATTCTCGCCAACAATGGTATCCTGTTTAGCGAAAGTGCCCTTAAAGGCGCGCACTTCATCGAGTTGTGCTGCGCTCGTAATATCCCGCTCGTCTTCTTGCAGAACATTACCGGATTCATGGTTGGCAAACAGTACGAGAATGGCGGGATTGCCAAAGATGGCGCCAAGCTGGTGACTGCGGTAAGTTGCGCAAATGTGCCGAAGTTTACGGTCATCATTGGTGGGAGCTTCGGCGCCGGCAATTATGGCATGTGTGGGCGCGCCTATCAACCGCGCCAGCTCTGGATGTGGCCCAATGCCCGCATCAGTGTGATGGGTGGAACGCAAGCGGCAAACGTTCTGCTCACTGTTCGGCGCGATAATTTACGCGCTCGCGGTCAGGATATGTCACCCGAAGAGCAAGAGCGCTTTATGGCGCCGATACTGGCCAAATACGAACAGGAGGGTCATCCATACTATGCCAGTGCCCGTTTGTGGGATGACGGCGTGATCGACCCGGTTGAGACCCGGCGCGTGCTGGCGCTCGGTCTGGCCGCCGCTGCCGAAGCGCCGGTTCAACCAACCCGCTTCGGCGTCTTTCGTATGTAGGTGGGCAATGAGCTTCCTGCGCCTGGCCACTATCATCGCCCTGATCTGGCAGATCTTCGCTCCGCATCCGGCGCTTGGTCTGGCCTTGTACGTTCTGATCGGTATTCAGCTCGTTGCGTGGTTTGGGCCACAGATCGCGCGCCGCCAGATCGAATGGCAGCGGCAGACTCCGGCAGTGCTTGCGCCCAACGAATCGGGTGAAGTAGTGATTACCATTACCTATCAGGGGCGTATGCCGCTGCCATATGTGATCGTCTCGGAAGATATTCCGCCTGCGCTGAGCCACGCGGCGCGCAAGCGTTGGGTGATCAGCCTCAAGCGCGGTCAGCCACACACCCTGCGTTACGCGGTGCAAGGGCGACAACGAGGCCTCTACTGGCTCGGCCCGCTGCGGATCGTGATCGGCTCGGTGCTCGATCGGGCTGAAGTGCAGATCACTGAACAGCAGCAAATACCGTTGATTATCTCCCCGCCTATCCTGCCGCTGCCATTTCTCAATCTGCCGGCAGGGTTATCATTCAGTCAAGAGCGACGGTTCAGCCTGTTCGATGATCCGGCCCAGAAGGTTGGGGTTCGCCCTTATCGATCAGGTGATCCACCTCGCCGGATCGACTGGAAAACGAGCGCCCGTCTCGGTGCGTTGCAGGTGCGCGAACTCGCGCCAGCGATTGGGCGCGAGACGCTGATTGCGCTTGAAATGAGCGAAACCGCCTATCGGGGTCGTTTCGCCCGTGACGATCGTGAACGAGCGATTATTGCCGCCGCCTCGCTAGCAACGGCGTTGATCAACCAGCGGCAGGCAGTTGGGTTACGTAGCAACGGCTACGATCCCCTCACTGCGGCGCCAATGGTATCGTTGCCGCCGGCAACCGGTCTGGATCAGCTCCGCGCGATCTTAGCGCAGCTCGGACGGATTGAACCGGTCGCTGAAGGCGATCTGCTGGCCGATGTAATCACTGCTGAGCTGGCGCTGGCCTGGGGTGGTACGCTCGTGGTAATCATGAACGCGATTGATGAACGCCGGTTGACCAGTCTGGTTCATCTGGCTCGCGGTCATCTGCGCGTTGCTGTAGCGCTGACCGATCCCGGCCCTACCGATCTGGTTCATACCCGCAGCTATGGTATCGGCGCCTACCGCATCGACCGCAACGGTGTGATCGTACCGGTTATGTGAAAAACGCTGCCGCCCATCGTTTATACTGGCGCAGCACCTGTTTGCAGGAGGTAAACTCATGCTTCGTCTGGCTGAAGAAGTGGCAACCGCACTCGAAGAGGGTCGGGCCGTTGTGGCGCTCGAAAGCACGTTGATCAGCCATGGCTTGCCCTACCCCCAAAATCTGGCCGTTGCTGAAGGTCTTGAAGCAGAGGTGCGCGCAGTTGGGGCCGTGCCGGCAACAATCGGTCTGATCGAAGGTGTGCCCATCATCGGACTCAACGGGAATGAGCTGGAACGGTTGGCTACCGGCGCTGAGCGGGTTCGCAAGCTGAGTCGTCGCGATATTGGCGCGGCCATCGTTGATCGGGCTGATGGCGCGACCACAGTGGCCGCGACGATGGCCCTGGCTGCGGCGGCTGGAATCGAGGTCTTCGCGACCGGCGGGATCGGTGGCGTTCATCGCGGTGCCATCCATAGCTGGGATGTGAGTGCCGATTTGACTGAACTGGGCCGCACCGGCGTGCTGGTTGTCTGCGCCGGCGCCAAGGCGATCCTGGATTTACCGGCGACACTTGAGTATCTCGAAACGCAGGGTGTGCCGGTGGTTGGCTTCCAAACCGACGAGTTTCCCGCCTTCTACACGCCGCACAGTGGCTTGCCGGTATCGGCAGTCGCCACCGACGCGCTCACGGCGGCGCGTATGTGGCGGATCCAGCGTCGTTATCGCGGTTTCGCCGCTCCGGGTGGCATGCTGCTCTGCGTGCCGCCTCCTGAGCGCAGTGCGCTCGAACGCGAGACGGTTGAAATGGCGATTGCGCGCGCATTGGCCCGGGCAGAGGCGGAAGGGGTGCGCGGTCCGGCGGTCACTCCCTTCTTGCTGGCGGCGATGGCTGAAGAAACGAGCGGTGAAAGTATCGAGACCAACATCGCTTTGCTGCGAAACAATACCAGGGTTGCTGCTGAAGTGGCCCTTCGAGTGAGTGAATTGGGCTAATAGCTGATAAGAGGATGTGAACAAATCGTGTGCAAAGTGCTTGACAAATTGCGTTATCACTCGTATACTTACATTTGCTGTTATCAGAGATAACAGCGAAAGCCGTCACTTCCTCGACGGTTTCGACCTCACACGTTACCCCGTTTCGTTACGTGCTGGGCGCCTCTGATGGCATCTCCGCAATAGTGGAGGACTTGTGCGCTTTGTCTTGTCATTGCTATGTAGTTAGCAGGAGTGCCCGCCAATGCTCAAGCGTCGACCTGCAAATTGGAACCTTGAAGAAGTGTCTCTCGCTGCGCGTGAGCACGATGACCATTTCGGGCACGAAGAAGAGTTGCTCCCTCCCGATCTCAGCGAGGTTGAGCGGGTTGAGCCGGCGCTCGATGCCGTTCAGCATTATCTGCAAGAAATTGGTCGCGTTTCGTTACTTACTGCCGCCGAAGAAGTCGAATTGGCCGAACGGATCGAACGCGGCAATGCCGCCGAAGAGCGCTTGGCCACTGAAACCAATCTGACGCCACGCGAGCGGTGTGAGCTGTTGAAAGCAGTGCAGCAGGGCGAGGAGGCGCGTCGCCACTTGATCCAGGCAAATCTGCGTCTGGTGGTGAGTATCGCCAAGAAGTATGTCGGTCGTGGCCTCTCTCTGCTCGATCTGATCCAGGAAGGTAATATCGGCCTGATGCGGGCAGTTGAAAAGTTTGATTACCACAAAGGTAATCGCTTCAGCACCTACGCAACCTGGTGGATCCGCCAGGCAGTTACTCGCGCTATTGCCGAGCAGGGCCGAACAATTCGACTGCCAGTGCATATGAGCGAATCGGTTGGTCAGGTCAAACGCATTGCTGACCGGTTGGCGCAGTCGCTCGAGCGACAGCCAACGGCTGAAGAAATTGCGATGGCCCTCGGTCAACCGGTTGAGCGCATTCAGCGCGTGCTTGAAGCCGCCCGTCGTCCCGTCTCGCTCGAAACACCGGTCGGCGATGAAGGCGAACATACGCTCGGCGATTTTCTGACCGATGACGATCTGCCAACGCCGGGCGAGATTGCCGCGCAAAAGCTCTTGCGCCGTGATCTCAGCGCTGCGCTCGATCAGCTTAACGACCGTGAGCGCCGCATCATCGATCTGCGTTACGGCCTGATCGATGGGCGTCGCCGTACCCTCGAAGAGGTTGGCCGTGTCCTTGGGATGACCCGCGAGCGCGCTCGTCAGATCGAAGCTGAGGCGCTGCGCCGTCTGCGCAGCCCTGAGGTTGGTCAGCATCTACGCGATTATCTTGAGTAGAAACTGACAACGCCTGACAGGCTTCATGAGCGCGTGTTGCTGCGCTGTGGTCGGTTAGCGCGATAGTGTAAATATAATTACCAACTCATTCGCCCGCTCTTCAGCGGGCGAATGAGTTGGTAGGGTCAGGCTCGGTTTCGGGCAAAATCACTCTTCAAGCTGTTCCCGATCACATCATTGCATCAGCTCCAATGCTGCCCTGATCCATGGATCCGCCTCTAAGCGGAAACGAGTCCAATCCTTGCCTGGTTGCACATCTGGTTGCACGCCTCGCCCTTCGAGGTCTGAACCGTCGGTGAGGCGGAAGTTCTCTTGCGCAACCCACAATCGCGCGCCACCAGTGATTTCGTAGGCGTAGATCGTCTCGGTATTGCCGGCTGATGGCGTTCCGATTACGATAGCTCCCGCTTCACGCTGGAGAATTGCCGCCAACAGTTCGGCATACGATGCAGTGCCCCGATCGATCAGCACGGCTAAGCGCAGGCCGCGCAGATCGGGTTCGCGGGCCGTTACCAGCAATGGTGTCTCTCCCTTCCGACTGATGAAGTAGCCTGCTTCGCCGATGACGAAGTGACCGAGCAGGCCACTCAATACGTCGCGCCACCCACCTGGATTGCTGCGCAGATCGAGAATGACCCCGCGCAGTGGTCGCTCGGCAACGAGGCGTTGCAGCGCCGCCGCTACCTGCTCGTGCATGTCTTGCACCCAGAGCGTGCTGATACTCACATAAGCAATGTCGTTTGGTAGTCGCAACACCAGTGGCTCGATGCGCCCTTCTACTCGTTCGCGCACCAGTTCCAATTCCAGCGCGCCCCCCTCTGGTTGGACAACAACCAGCCGAACCCGACTGCCCGGCGGCCCTTCGATTGAACCGAGCGTGAACGCGCGGCCATCGATGGCAACAATCCGGTCGCGCGGGCGGAGCCCGGCCTGTGCTGCTGGACTGGCAGGAAAGACGTTCTGAATCAAGAGACCGTCAGCCAGACGCAAAGTTGTAACCCCAATGCCAACCTGCTCTTCGCGTCCGCTGGTCAGCCGATCTTCGGCCTCGACCGCCTGTGGTGGCACAAAGCGTGAATGGTCGTCGCGCAGTAGCCGTACCATCCCGCTAATCACGGCAAAGAAGGTGTCGTCATCTTCCGCTGCCAGCGCGCGGGGGCCATATTCGGCCCGCGCGGCGTTCCAATCCACTCCATTGAAGGTGGGATCGAGATAGTGCTCGTTGATGGTCGTCCATACCTCGGTAAAGATCTGCTGACGCAGTGTTGCATCGAGCGGCGGTCGGGGGGTTGGAGATGCAACACTGACAGGAGTAGACACCGACTGCATCGTCGGTGTCGGTTCGAGTTGCGGCATTGTTGGCGATGGTGGCGGCGCAGGTTGCATGGCGCAGGCGATCAGGCTGATAACTGCCAACCACATCAGCATACTGCCAGCTAAAGGCACCGGAATGAAGCGAACGCGGTGTGTGATCGGTTGGCGCATGTGAGCTTGCATCGTGACTTCGTAAGCTCGCCGCGCAGTCTGTTGCCGGTTTTCCCTTGCTGGTGGCGCAATCATATTTCTCATCGGCGCGCTGGCGCGCGGTGACTGTGACTCTTCATTGTGGATCGCAATCTGGTTTCTGACAGGTTCGGATGCATGTGTCTTTGTTGCATCCATCTCAGCCGAGCACACGCTGCTGGTAGGTTCATGTTAAACCATTTCGCCACGCCCTACATCCACTCGAATGTTACGGGTTCGAGCAGCTCTGTTACGAGGTTAATGTTTGCCAGCCTGCCATTACCATCCTGCGGTGATGATAGCGCATAGCGCAATACCGGCTATTCGAGGGCAAAGGCTGCCGCCAGCACTTCACCGGCCAGCCGGGCAGCCGCGCCACTCCCTTCGCCACCCTGCTCGATGATCACCGCAACCGCATAGCGTGGTGTTTCAAGGGGGCCAATGGCAATAAACCAGGCATGTGGCGGCGCGCCCGGCACATGCTCGGCTGTGCCCGATTTGCCACCCACTGGTTGATTGACCATCTGCGAAATGACACTGCCGAAGCCATATTGAGCTACTGCCGCCATATATTCACGCATTCGACGCGCAGTGCCGCTTGCCATTACGCGACGTATCGCATGTTGACCTGTCCACCAGATTTCACTCCCGTCAGGGCGCGTGATCCGTTGCACCAAATAGGGCTGCATCATCACCCCGTCATTGGCAATCGTCGCTGCAACCATCGCCATTTGCAACGGCGTGACAAGCAACTGGCCCTGGCCGTAACCGGTGTCGGCAAGCGCGCGCGGTTGATCCAGAAAGTCAGGCCGAACTGCCAGCAGGCTTGGATCAGAAGGTAGATCACGCAGTGGGCGAAAACCGGACGGTATCCGGTTTGGCAAAAAGATGTCAAATCGCTGCGCTACTTCGGCGAGGCGGTCGGCGCCGAGTCGCACTGCATACTGGGCAAAAGCCGTGTTACAGGAAAACGCATAGACTCGCTCTAACGTAGCCGGTTCCCCGATCCGCGCGCCGAGATTATCGACAGCATTCACAATTGGCGGCGCGTCAGGTTGCGGAAAATATTCGTTCGGACACGTAATCTGGTTGGGTTGGCCTTGAAATGGGTGTTCGAGCACTGCGACTGCCGTCACCGTTTTAAACGTTGAACCGGGTGGATAGCGCCCTTGGGTTGCCCGATTGAGTAGTGGCTGCCCAGAGTCGTCACGATTCAATTGAGACCAGTAATCGCTCACCCGCTGTCGTTCCGCCGCCAGATCGGGCGCAGCCGGATCAACGACCAGTTGACCCGGATCGAAGCCGGGCCGACTGACCAGCGCCAGGATTGCCCCCGTGCGTGGATCAAGCACCACAACCGCGCCCTGCCGGTTGCCGAGGAGCGCCGCCACGCGCGCTTGTAGCTCGGCGTCAAGCGTTAATGTCAGCGAGTTGCCCCGTTGCGTTTCACCTGTCCATTCACTCAGCAGCAACTGCCATTCGTTGCCGCGTTCACCCGACAGATACTCGTTGTAGATAGCCTCCAGACCGCTCTGACCATAGCGCGTGCTAAAGAAACCCAGGATATGACCAAACGCGCTCATATCGTATTGACCGGCCAGCGGGTAGGTGCGACGCGCAATGCCATTGACCAGAACGCTTTCAACGAGGGTGCGACCACGTCGGTCGAACATTGAGCCTCGAATCACACGCTGCGTGGCCAGTACCGGACGCACATTACTGGTCGTATTTCCTTCAGCGCTTACGACAACGTAGTTGCTGATGGCGCCGGCCTGCACAAATTGCTGGCGCAGTAATTGCAGACTCAGCATCAGAAAGCCGATAATAATGACACCACCAACTCGTGAAACCGCGCGCGCCAGCTCACTCCCTGGTGACGTATCGCTTAACCGGCTGAGCAATACCAGCCCTGCCAGTGGTCCACCGATCCAGAGCAAAAGTAACCAGCGTGGTTCTTGTTCAACCGGTAGCCAGATACCGTAACCAAGTAGCGCCAGCGCGACAACCAGGGCCGGCGCATGCCAAAAACGGCGCGGTTTCATGCCTTCCAACTCCTCATTCGATGCTCATTCGCCAGGCAATGAGCATTCGTTGGCATGATACCGCAACTTCAGGGTTCGAGCGGAAGTTGCACGCGCACGGTCAGGCCGCCGCGCTCGCCTTCAAAGACGGCAAGCTGACCATCGAGTTCGGCGACTCGATAGCGGAGCGCGCGCAGTGCATGGAGATGAGGCCGTTCATACGTGCCATCAAGGAGACCAACGCCATCGTCATCGATCTGCAAAATGGCCGCCTGCTCATCGACGCGCAGTTGAACGGAGCAAGACGAAGCGTGAGCATGACGACGTACATTCGCCAGCGCTTCCTGAGTAGCTCTGAGCAAGACACTCTGTTGCGCTATAGTCAGGCGTTGGAGCGTGCCTTCAATCCGGCAATCCACCTGCAAACCGCCACGCTGCCGTTCACCCTCAACCAGTTGGGTGATCGCGAGCCGTAAATCAGGCCGGAGCGAGACGGCGGGCGCTAACTCGGCGCTCCGACGAACGCCGGCACTCGCAGTGGGATACCAGTCTGGCGCCGGATTGATGTTCTCGCTACCCGGCAGTGCTGCGCGGCCCGAGGTCGCGGTCGGCTCAGCTTCATCCGGCAAGCGCATGCGTTGTCGCGTTGCAAAGTCAAGCCGCGAACGTTGCCATGCTGCCAGTGCTGCCCAGGCAAGGGAGAAGAAGAGTGGTATGCCGGCCTGAATACCGGTTGGATCAGAGGCTGCCAGGGTTGTTCCAGGTACCAGATTTAGCAGGCTGGCGCTAATTCCGCTAATAAGCGCGCCACGCCAGCCAAACAACAGCGCTGGCGCGATCAGACTGCCCAGCGCATATGGCCCAAAGGGCAGAAACGATTCGCCACTCAGTTTGACGACAATCCACCCCAGAATGATGTCAAGTGCGAGTAACACTGGCCGGCGTTGCATCAGGCGCAGGTAATTTGTGGCCTGGCGAGTAATCGCCAGGGTGACGATCAACACCAGCAGCAGGAGACCGGCCTGTTGCGATAGATGAGCCGTGGTGTGACCAGGGAGCGTGAAGACAACACCGGCGCTTAACCAAGCCAGCCAGCGGTATCCAACGAAAAGCAGAACGGGATCGAGACGCTGCCGCCACGTGTCAATCAAGTGTCGCACGCGCATTCTCCCGGCGGCGGCCGGAAGGATGAGGTCGCCGCGATGAAGCTGGGGTACTATTAGCCAAAGCATGAGTAAGTGTAGCAGAAAGCAGCTTACCCGGCAAGACCGATCTTCAACTGGCGCGCATCCTTTGCTGAACTGATGATCGGCTGGTCATTGACCAGTGAAGAAGCTTCTTCACAGTTATTTTCAAGTCAGTGAGAGAATAGCCACTCCTCCGATCAGCAAAATCCCTAGCAGACTATATTCGATGATCAAGCGTCGATCCAGTTGGCCGATTCGAGCGTTGCCCAGTAAGCCGATGACAACGTATAACACTGTCAGCAAGACCACACCGGCCATCAGAAAGGTTGTTTGCCAGTAGTTCAGCGCCCACATGAGCTCGGCGATCCCCAGGCCGGCGATCAGCGCCACGCCTGTGGCAACAGGACGGCGTTGAAGGTTTAAGAGGGCGTAGATCAAGAGCGCTGCCACCAGCGCTACCAGCGTTGCCGAGTAGAGGGTGCGGTAACGTGTGTAGTATATCGCGCTAAAGCTACTGAATGCGATCAGGTAGCCGATGATATGCAACACGATCTGCGCTGGCGTATGTACCTCTGGCTGGCGGTCAAGGCTGAAATACTGCGCAACCAGAATCACGAAGAGTGTGCCCGCAGTGATGATGAACGCCAGCACGAAGGCTGTTCCGCCCAAAACCGGATTGAAGAGCTGCCAGAAGGCGTATGCCGCCACAACGTTTAATCCTGGCAAGATCCATAGCGCTGGCGTGATGTTGCGGAATGGTCCAAATCTGCGTACCAACCAGTTTATTGGGTGCGGATGATTGCGCACCGTCCAGCTTGCTCCGAGCGCGGCAATGAATGCCAGCGATCCGACTAACAACCAGGATAAGCTGACCTCGGGCAGGTCGCCGCCGAAAGCAAACCGCGGGTTGACCGCGCTGCTTTCAATCAAGAACGAAATGGCCAGCCCAATGGTGACGATGAAGGAAATGGTGATGATTTGTTCGTAGCGTGGCTGCGGTGTCTGCACCCTGAAACCTCCCTGGTAAGTTGAAACTATTTCATTTGAAACAATGTTGACATGCCATGGTAATCATGTTATAGTTGCATGTAGCAGGAATTATACGGCAGACAACTATCGATCCTGTTTGCCTGAGATGATGACTGGTATTATTGGCTCCTACCCCTGCGCCTCCAGCGCACTAGTGAGGAGACTGCGATGAGCCTCTCCACCGAGCCTACCGGATGGCAGCAGAGTAGTGAGACGACACCTGAACTCGAAGCTTATACCTTGCTGCGTCAGGTTCACTCGATACTCGAAATGTACAATCGCTACGATCTGCGAGGCGAAGATCTGACTGTGCCGCAATTCATGATCTTGAATTATGCCTCACGCAGCGGGGTGCCGCTCAGTGAGATCAGCGCGCGCATGATGTGCGACAATTCCAATTTGACCGGAATTGTCGACCGCCTGATCGCCAAAGGTTATGTCGAACGTCGTCCTGATCCTAACGACCGGCGAGTAAGTTTGATCTGTCTCACCGAAGCTGGCGCTGAAAAGTTGCGTAATTTGCGCCCGCGCCATCACGAACGGTTGCGCAAACGCATGCGTTCCCTTTCTGAGCATGAGGTGCAGCAGTTGCGTGAATTGCTCCGCTCTCTGTACAGCGGGTTGCTGACTCCAGACAATAATGATCGCGATGGTCGGCCATCTGATATGTAGCTTGCAGCCTATCCCACTCCAAGGTAATCTCTTCCCACCCGGTATCCCATCTCGGTCAGCCATCCGTCAATCAGATCACGCGCGCCGTGATTGGTGACGTATACCAGGACAAAAGGTTTGGGTTGGCGTTCGAGCCATGCCGGCGCGCAAACCGGCGCTCCCCAGATCGTCTGTCCGATTTTGGCCGGGTCGATGTCGATCCAGGCAACCGGCGGAAAACCACGCTCGATAAGCCGGCGCGCTCGTTGCCGGGTGACCCTTCCCGCACCCCAGTATACCAGTGGTCTGCCGCTGCGCAGACGAGGATCTTGGGAGAGAAAGCGAGCGCGCAGTTCATCGAATGCTTCCCGACGGTAGCGCGGATCGGTGCGTGTGGCTCGATCAGGTCGCTCGCGCCATGCCAGTAGATTGCGCGGGAGTTTGGCCATCGGCAACCCAGCCGCATGCATTCGCAGCCACAACTCGTAGTCTTCCGGCCATGGGCCATCAATATAGCCGCCGACCTCTTGCGCCGCGCTCCGCCAGTACATCACCGAGGGATGCGCAAAAGGCGCTTCCACATATATCTCGGCAGCTACCTGTTCTGGCGTTAGCACGCGGTTTTGCCAGCGCAGATATTCGCGCAGACCGGCGCGCACCGCCCGCGCCGGGAAGGCAACCACCTGACTGGCGATCAGGGCCAGTCCTGGCTGGTTGCGCAAGGCTTGCAGTTGTCGCTCCAACCGCTGTGGGTGCATCACATCGTCAGCGTCCATGCGCGCCACGATTGGCGCTCGCGCCAGGTCTAAACCCACATTGAGCGCGGTGGGTAACCCGATTGGCCCGGCCTGTACTGGCGTAATACGCGCATCGCGCGCTGCGGCAGCGGCTACGATTGCTGGCGATTCGTCCTGTGAGCCATCGTCGATGGCCAGGACTTCATACTCTACCAGTGTCTGCCGCGCCAGCGAGCGCAAACATGCCGGTAAAGTGGCGGCTGCATTGCGGATAGGTAATACGATGGAAATGCAAGGTGAGCGTACCATCTGTCATCAAGATCGCAACCTGGCGGAACGATCACTGTTCGTCCCGCCAGGTTGTCGCCGGATGGTGGCATTTCAATTACGCCGCGTTGACACTCTCGAGCAGGATTTCGGCTACATCACGGCGCTGGAGCGTCTCGGCGCGCCCGGTGTTTTTGGCTGCATCTTCAAACATCACCATGCAGAACGGGCAGGCAACTGCCAGTGTTTGCGGTTGCGGCGCCGTGAGCTGTTCCAGCCGAATGACGTTCACGTTGCGTTCGCCCCACCGTTCCAGCCAGACGTTACCGCCGCCGCCGCCACAACACATTGCCCGTTCACGATTGCGCTCCGGCGCTTCCACCAGCTCAAGGCCGGGGATGCTGTTCAGCAGGCTGCGTGGATCGTCATAGATGTCGTTGTAGCGCCCAATGTAGCAGGGATCATGGTAAACAACCCGTTCGCTCACCGCTTTCGTCGGCTTGAGTTTACCTTCGCGCACCAGGCGAGCCAGAAATTCGGTGTGATGCACGACCTCGTAATCGACACCGGCCCGTCCGCCAAATTGCGGGTATTCATTTTTAATACTGTTAAAGCAGTGGGCGCAGGTCGTCACGATGGTGCGGAATTTGTACTGATGCATGGTTTCAATCGCCTGCTGCGCTTGCGACTGAAAGAGGAGTTCTTCACCCATCCGGCGGGCCGGGTCGCCGGTGCAACACTCCTCTTCGCCGAGGATGGCGAAATCAACACCGGCTTTTTGCATGAGCTGTACCATCGCCCGCGCCACCTTACGCGAACGCTCATCATAGCTAGGCGCGCAACCAACCCAATACAACACCTCCACCTGCTCTTTTTCAGCCAGCACCGGCACGTCAAGACCTTCCGTCCATGCCGAGCGTTCGCGGGCTGGTAACCGCCACGGGTTACTCTGCCGCTCAATCCCCTCAAGCACGCGCTTGACACCCTGGGGCACTTCACTGGCGATCATCGTCAGATGGCGACGCATATCAACGATGTCATCCACGTGTTCGATCATCGCCGGGCATTCATGCACGCAGGCGTTGCAGGTGGTACAGGCCCACAACTCTTCAGCCTCGATTACCGTCCCGATCAGCGGCAATGTTTCGGCGGTTGCGCCGTTCCCATGCAATTCGGCCAGCCTTCGCACCGTGCCATCTTTGAAATGGATCGGATCGCCGCGCTGCAAATCAGCCAGCTTGGTGATCAGATATTTGGGCGAAAGCAGCGCGCCGCTGGCGTGGGCCGGGCAGACACTCTGACAACGACCGCAGCGCATGCATGCATCGAGATCCATCCGCCGCTTCCACGTCAGATCGGCCAGCGTGGTTACACCCAGATGCGGCTCGTCCTTTTCAATTTCGGCTTCGAGATTGGGGATGGGGTCAAGCGCGCCTTTCGGTTGCAGGTCGCGGAAGAAGGTGTTGAGCGGCGTGTAGAGGATGTGGCGAAACTTGCTGAACGGGAGTGAAGCCATAAACAGGCCGGTTGCCGCGGCGTGGGTGTACCAGAGCACCGGATGGATGGCCAGCGCCACCGGACTGCCGTCGCCTAAGCCGATAGCCCGAAAGATTGTGGCCAGCGCAAAGCCCACATAGGAAAGTTTGGCCCAATCTTGTTCGTAGACGATCGCGCCGCCGATAGTCTGATTCGCGATGCGCAAGCCTTCAATCAGGAAACCGCCGATAGCCAAAAAAAGCATAACGCCCAGCACCCAGGCATCGGTGCGCCGGTTGTCGAGCCGGTCGGGTTTCGCGCGGTAGCGCCGCCAGGTTGCCCAGAGTAACCCGGCGGTAAAGGCGAGGCCAAGCGTGTCGAGGATGAATTCGTAACTCTTGTAGAAATCGCCAACCAGGATCTTGCCGGCCTGTTCACCCATTAACGGAATGGTAAAGTCCTCTTCGACTGCGATAATGTCGGTGCCAATAAAGAGGGTGAGAAAGCCAAAAAAGATCAGGGCATGCATGACACCAGCGCGGCGATCGCGCAACACCTTCTTTTGGCCGAGACTCTGGCGGGTAAACTCTAGCAGACGCGCGATCGGATTGCCGATCCGGTTGGCCGGTCGCCCGCGCCGCCAGCGCGCGATGTCGCGCAGGATGCCCCACGCCATAATGACAGTCGTGATCAGAACGGTCAGGTAAAGGAACGTTGCGCCAATCTTGGGGTCGATGTTCCAATAGATCTCGCGGATTGCGATAATCTGCTCTTGCTCCATTGCCTTTCTCCGCACAAATGCTGGCGCCCGGAACTGCGCTGATGATAGCATTCACGCTGCAAAGCGTCAATGCGACAAGGATAGCGCGATTGCGCGGCGCGTCAAAGGTTAGTCAGCAAAGGCTACCAGTGGCCCGCGCGCGCTGACCCGCACTCGCGAACCGGGTGGCACATCGTGCCAGGGAGCGAGGCGCGCGCTGATCAACGACCCATCGCTCAGTCGCACATCGCAACGCACATTGGCGCCAAAGTAGTTGCGTTCAACAATCTGGTGCGGCGAGTCCTCATCAACGGTCAGTTCAATCGCTTCCGGTCGAATCATGACCTGAACCGGGCCGTGATGCGGGGTGAGCAAGGGCAATGGGCCGAGAGGGCTTTGCGCGACGCTGCCATGAGCTTCAGCCGGGACAAAATTGGTCTCGCCGACGAATGCAGCAACAGCCCGCGTGGCCGGACGCTCGTACAATTCGCGCGGTGGCGCAACCTGGACAATTTGTCCGCCGATCATCACGCCAACCAGATCGGCGATGCTGAGGGCCTCTTCCTGATCGTGAGTCACAAACAGGGCCGTTGCTCCTTCGCGGCGCAGAATCTGGCGCACCTCATTCCGCACTGCCAGTCGCAAGCCGGCATCAAGGTTTGAAAAAGGTTCGTCAAGCAGAATGAGCGCCGGACGTGGCGCCAGCGCGCGCGCCAGCGCAACTCGCTGCTGTTGCCCCCCTGAAAGTTCATGCGGCATGCGCCGACCGGCATCGGCTAACCCGACCAGCGTCAGCAGCTCCTGAACTCGCGCTTCACGGTCGGGGCTGCGCGGCAATCCATACGCTACATTTTGCGCCACGCTCAAATGCGGGAAGAGCGCATAGTCTTGAAAGACCATGCCCACCCGGCGTTGTTCGGGGGGAATACCGGCGCCGCATGGCCCTACCACCGTGCGACCTCCGATCATGATGACGCCGTTGTCGGGTTGCTCGAAGCCGGCAATCAGGCGCAATAACGTGGTTTTGCCGCAACCTGACGGCCCAAGCAAGGCCATAAATTTACCTGCTTCCAGTTCAAGGTTGACATCGCGTACCGCAATGAGCGATCCATATCGACGGCTGAGGCGCTGGATAGTCAGGGCAGTAGTATCAGTGGTGATCATTTTGTGGATGTTTAGTTCTGGTAATGGTTGCCAGTTCCTGTTCTTTATCCGGTACCGAACAAGACTGGTGATGTGTATGCTCGAGCAAGCCTCTCAATCAGATTTTAACATACACGTGAAAGTTGTTACTCATTTACCGCCTGGCGCATAGCCTCGTGGTATAGTTGAATTATGAAGAGCAGCGAAGGCGCTGCTCGCGACGAGGCGTTAGGGAGGTAGCGTTATGTTTGTTGGCGAGCGCATGTCGCATCCCCCAATTACGGTTACTCCAGACACGTCCATTCATGATGCAATGCACTTGATGCGTACCGAACATATTCGGCGCGCTCCGGTCGTTTCTCACGGTCAACTGGTTGGTATCGTCTCGCTTAAAGACCTGATCAACGCCTCGCCTTCGCCGGCAACGACGCTGAGCGTGTGGGAATTAAATTATTTGCTGAGTAAGCTGACGGTTGAGCGCGTGATGACCCGCAATGTCTACACCGTCACCGTTGATACGCCGATTGAGGAAGCGGCCCGAATTATGGCTGACCGGCGAGTGGGTGGTTTGCCGGTAATGCGCGGAAATGAGCTGGTCGGAATTATTACCGAGACCGATCTGTTCAAGATTTTTCTCGAGCTGATGGGCGCGCGCAGTCCCGGTATTCGGGTGACGGTAAGCATGGCCGATGAGCCAGGCTCGCTGGCTAAACTTACTGCCGCTATCGCCAACAGTGGCGGCAATATTATCGCGTTGGGCACCTTTGCCGGCGAAACGGCGGCGCTGTCGGAAGTAACGTTCAAGGTGAGCGGGATGACGCTCGATCAGGTGCGTGAAGTGGTGACTCCAGTGGTGGCGAAGTTAATCGACGCGCGCGAGAGTCATCCGTAGATTCACCCGTGGGGCGGGCGCGGCAGTTTTGCCGCGCCCGCGCCTTTATTTATCGCGCGATGAATGGTAGTAAGCTCTGGTAGATTGTCATTGTTCCATCAACCCGGAATTGTAACGAGATGATTTCTCCTTCATTGCCGTTGCTGTCGATGGCCTGATAACGCAGATGGTAATCGCCATCTGCCAAAGCGCCAATTTCGATCCTGTTATCGGTCGTGGTTACCCAGGTTTCCCCATCCCACGAGTAGCGCAATGTGGCGCTGCCGCCACCCAGATCCGATGCGCTCAGATGTAGACCAGTCAGAGTGCGGAAGCTCCGTCCTACCCCTTCGCCCTCGACAAGGCCATCGCGCGCCAGACCAAAATCGCTAGCGCCGGGTTCTTTCACGCGATAGCCAACGGCTGCACTGCCTTCCAGTTCAAAGTACTTGATAGCAAGTGTGTGCAACCCGGCGGTAAGCGAGATCGTGCCCGTGACGGTGGTAAACGGGTGAATGCCGGCGTTACTTACTACGAGGCGCTCATTCACCCATAGCCAGGCGCCATCATCACTGCTCAGCTCAAAGGTATATTCGCCGCTGACCGGCGCGATAAAGGTGCGCGTCTGTTCGATCAGGAAATGGTCACTAAGCCCCGGCAATGGTCCGCCACTGCCCCATTCACGTAACTCACCCTGCCAGACAAAGCTTCCCAATAGTTCACCGCGTCGCGCGCTGAGTGGATTCTGGGTGCGGGCCAGTAATCGTTCGGGTATGTTGGCCAGGCGATACACCATCGCCAGCGGCTGCAAGAGGCTATTATAGCGGGCTGGTTGCGGCGATTGCCGCTCCGGCGTGATCGTTATCTGCTGTTGGGCTTGTTCAGTGGCGACATAGGCCACGTATTCGTGAATTGCGCCGGCGCGCAAGGTGACGACGCCCGGTATGCGAAAACGCACATAGCCGATAATCGTTTGGGTCTGGCCGGGATCGAGCCGGCCACTAATGCCCCATCGCCACGGATAGCCGCCGGTGGCTCCTGCGCAGGTGACGCTTCGTTCGACCGGCCCTAGCATCACCCGGAATCGTCCTGCCTCTTTCGGGAAGGTTGGGTAACTCTGACCACTCGCGCCAAGAAAGCATTCACCTTCATCGTAGACATATCCATCACGCTCGAATGTGCCGGCATTCAGGTCAAACACACTCCCGCCGATGGGGTCCTGACCGTAAATCGGGACGGTGCCGACGTTGCGCACGGTGAAACGTACCGGTAACACTTCGCCGGCGGCAATCGTGGTTGCGCCATACTCAACCGCAACCAGTTCAAGGCGCTGATTGGCAGTATCGATTGGCTGCCATTGCGCCGCATCGAACAATACAGCGCGTTGCGCATTCAAAGGCTCGCCGGTCAAATCAGATAGCGTAATACCGGCTGTTGCAACGGCAAAGTTGTAAGTGCCGAGATCAATCCAGCCCGCCTGACTACTCTGATCGACCACGCGCACAACTTCGCCGCTGGCAGTAGTGATCCGGTATTTAGCCTGTCGGCTCGGATTAAGGCCGGTACAGTTGTCTGGAATGTGAACAAGCACCCGGTAGACGCCGGCTGTTGGTAATGTTGGTCGCCAGGTCGCCCAATTGGTGCTTTCAGCCTGCTGATCGGTTGCAAAGGTATAGATTGCGCTACCGCCATAGCCGCAACTGGCTTGATACCATCTGGCATTGCTGCGAGTGAAACTACTCTCGCGCTCCTCGACGACGAGATCGCCGTTATCAGGCTGGCTTTCTCCGGCGAGCCGTGATTGCACGCGCTGCCGGATCTGTGGCAGCATGGTAAACAGTCGATCACCAGGGCAGGTGGTGTGGCCGGGAGTAACCTGACGGTGACCGCTGATATGGTCAACGACTGCTCCGGGATTAAAAGGCGAGCAGTAACGCGAGATGGAACATCCGTAGTAGAAGCTGCGCCCTAGCGGATCGATGCGTTTCTGATCGGCCTTCCAGGCCAGCAGCGCCACCAGTGAATTAATGGCCTCTTCTGTTGGATCGGTGGCGCTATACGTGCCGATCAGCGCAACCCCCATCGAGCCGTAATTGGCCGTATCGTGAAAGCCAACTACATCGTCGCCACCGGCTCGTCCTTCGTAGATCACGCCATTGGGATCGATCAGGTAGTTGTAGCCAATGTCGCCCCACTCACGCGAATAGGTATGGAATGACCAGATCGAGCGCACGACATCGGCCCAGGTTTGATTGCCGGCCAGAGTGTTTGAGGTTGCCGTGTGATGGATCACCAGATGCCGCACCGGATAATATGCCGGTGGCGCTTGCGGACTGGTCTGACCGTGCGGATTGCCCCAGGCGGTGCGACTGATCACCGGTGGTCGGGCAACACCGGTTAATGTGGCAACCTGATCTGCTTCTGGCCAGGCCGGGCCAAATCGGCTGTCAACGGTACTAATCTGCACCGAACGCAATGCGGTTGGATCGGCAATTTCGATCTGTACCTGATACCAGCGTTGATCATAACCGGTAAAGAGAATATCGCTCCAGTGTAGATCGAGGCTATCGCCCGGTTGCCATAATTCTTCATCCTCGTTGATAGCCGTCCATTCACTCCAGCTTACTCCATCGTTGCTTACGCGCACTGTTAGCGCTGCTGGCACATCGGGATCGGCTGACCAGCGCGCAAGGAGATGCGTAAATGGGCGTGGCGCCCGGGTGGGTGGCGTGAGATAACCGTTTGGCCTCACCAGCAATGCCTGGGTATTGATTGACGTTGCAGTCGGATCGGTAACGAAAATCTGATCATCAGGCCGGCCATCGGCCAGCATGGCCGGCGCCGCCGGAACCGACTCTAACGGCAGGATCATCGCCCAGAGGATGCCGACAACGATAATAAGACGAACACAGGTATGCATCGTACACCTCGGCGAATAAATGGCTTGTCTTCCCTATGAGTTTAACGATAGACTGTCGTAATATTGATAAAAGACGGTGACGGATTGATGACAGAGGTCGTAATGATGAGCGCAATTGGAATCGGGTGTAGCCTGCGCGCATAAGCCAGATTCTCGATCTCGATGGAACGCCACGTTGTTGCGCCCTGTAAGCCATCCGTCATCCAGGGCTAATTGCTGATTGAGCCAACTTCTGCTACCATACATAAAGTTAAATGACATGCCGGGAATGTGAAATCTCACCGTCGTAGCAGCCAGCATTTTATGAACGCTATTCGCTCGAGCATTCAACTCAAAATCCTGTTACTGCTGCTCGGTCTCGCTTTGCCGCCCTTGATCCTCATCGGTTGGCTCGGACTGAGCAGTTTGAATATTGCCCGCGAAACGACAGTGGCCGAGGGCACTGCCTCGTTGCGTCAGCAAGCAACGGCGAGTCTGCTGCAACGCGCCAGCGACAAGGCTCAGTTCTACGATGCCGCCCTGATCGGCGTGCAGCAACAGGTTGAGGCAGTGGCAGGTTATGCGATCGAACGGTATGGTGTTCCGGCGTCAGTGCCTGGCAGCGAACGTGTGTGGATCGCGCCGCGTCCGACCAATGAACTGTTGCGCGCCTATGCGGGTGAAGCTGCGTTTGTGCGTCAGTTCATCCCGATTCTGCGCCAGTTGGTCGAGCGTAACCCCCTGGTCAATATCGGCTATATTGCCCTGGAATCAGGTGGCGTGATAGCCTTTGACAACGAGGCGGTCATCGACCAGTTGTTGACACTTGAAGCATTTGATCCGCGTGTGCGTCCCTGGTACACCAAAGCGCGCGATGCCGGCGTTACGGTATGGACTGAACCCTACGTCGATGCCAATACCGGTCTGCTGGCTACCACCTGTGCCAGTCCACTCTACGACGGTCAAGGTCGATTTATCGGTGTGGTGGCGTTCGATCTCTTGCTCGAAACGATCCAGCAAGACCTGCTGACCGTTGGTGTCGGTTCGAGCGGCTATGCACTGCTGATTAATGCCAATGGCGATGTTGTTGTGCGCCCGAATATGCAGGTTGAAGGACGCTGGGATCAACCCTACCGCACCGAAAACCTGCTGGAAACTGACAACGCCGAATTACGCGCCGTGGCCGCCAGGATGGTTGCGCGCGAGGCGGGTGTGCAGTTGATCCAAGCCCAGGAACAGTCCAGTTATGTAGCGTATGCGCCGATTACCACTGCCGGCTGGAGCGTGGCGCTGGTTATTCCGGCCAATGAAATTGATGCGCCGGCAATTGCCACCGGTCAGCGTCTGAGCGAAAGTCAGAGCCGGTTGTGGAACCAGCTTGTGGCGGTCTTGCTGATGATCATTGTTTCGATCAGCATGCTCGGTATCTTGCTCTCGCTATCATTTACCAACCGGATCAGCGTATTGCGGGAGGGTGTGCAGGCCGTCGCCGGTGGCGATTTAACGCAGCGCTTGCCTGCGGCTGGCAGTGATGAGATCGGGCAACTGGTTGATGCTTTCAACCGTATGACCGACACGTTGCAGAGCAAGATTTTCGAGCTGGAAGAAAATTCCCGTCAACTGGCCACTCTTAATACAGTTTCGAATGAGTTGAAGAGCATTCTCTCGTGGCCGGTATTGCTTGAAACTATTCCCAAGATCGTATGTGAACGTCTCGGGTTTGATCGCGCTGTGCTCTATCTGGTCGATGGCGAGGTATTGCGCGCAGTTAGCGCGTCGTTTGGGCCGGGCAACGAGTTGCAGGCTCAGCAGTTTCTCGCCGTGGCCAACACTACACCACTGCGGCTTGATGGCAGCAGTGTCGAAGCGGACGTGGTGCGCAGCCGAAAAGCGATCATTGTCGATAATCCCTGGGAGCATCCTCTGGTAGATAAGGCGAAACAGGCGGTTTCAGCCAGCCGTTCTTTCGTCCAGGCGCCAATCTTTGGGCGCAACGATGTCGTGATCGGCATTCTCTCGGCTGATTACAAGCTGAGCCAGCGTCCGGTACAGGCCCGCGATGCCGCTCAATTGCTGATGTTTGCCAGTATGGTTGGGTTGACTATCGAGAACGTGCAGCTCTACAACGAACTGGAGCAGCAAGTAGCTCAGCGCACGGAAGAGCTGCGCGCCGCGCTTGAGCGGGCACAGTTGGCCGATCGCCGCAAGAGCGATTTTCTCGCCAGTATCAGCCACGAGCTGCGCACCCCGCTGAATGCAATTATCGGCTTCTCAACCGTTTTGCTCGATGATACCGATCAGCCATTGACTCCCACACAGCGCGAAGATGTGCAGAGTATCAATCGCAATGGCCGCTTCTTGCTCCACCTTATTAACGAATTGCTCGATCTGGCCCGAATCGAAGCCGGTCATCTGAATCTTGAGATTGAAGAGGTGAATCTGCATCTCATCGCGAGCGAAGTGTGTGATACCGTGCAATCACTGTTGCGCAATCGTCCGGTAATGCTGCGGATGGCGTTGCCGGAAGCTTTGCCGGTGGTTGCTGCTGATAGCGATCGCCTGCGCCAGATCCTCTTTAACTTGCTCTCGAATGCAATCAAGTTCACGGAACGTGGTACTATTACCGTAAGCGCACAGTTGTATGATGAAGTTGATGCCGATGGTAAAATCGGGCGGTACGTGGCAGTAAGTGTGTCAGATACCGGTATCGGTATCCCGCTCGAACGGCAACAAGACATTTTCGGCGAGTTTGTGCAAATCCACGGTCGGCGTTCACGTCTCGGTGGCACCGGTTTGGGGCTGGCAATCACTCGCAAACTGGTGCTGGCACAGGGTGGAAGGATCTGGGTTGACAGTACGCCGGGCATCGGCTCAACATTTACCTTTACCGTTCCAGTTGCTCAATCTGCACTGCTTGCTATGTCGGTGGATGCCAATGTTGTCACGCCATGAGCCAGCCATCACAAATCCTGTACATTGAAGATAATCTCGATAACCAGCGCCTGGTCCAGCGCGTGCTTTCGGCGCGTGGGTATCAGGTGGTGATCGCTGAAGATGGGCCGAGTGGTCTGGCGCTTGCCCGCACGACTCAACCGGCGCTAGTGCTGGTTGACCTCGGTATTCCCGGTCTCGATGGGTATGAAACAACGACCCGCCTTCGATCATTACCGCATCTGCACAATGTGCCGATTATTGCTTTGACAGCGGACGCTTCACCGGGATCGCGCGAGCGCGCGCTGGTGGCAGGGTGTGATGGGTATCTGAGCAAGCCAATCGATGCGCGCGCATTGCCCGCGCAAATTGCTGAATTTATCGAGGGCCGACGCGAGCGAATACCCGCGCCGCTGGAGACAGAATTGCTCCGCTCGTACAATCAGAAGCTGGTTGAACGCCTCGAGGCGCGGGTGCGCGAATTGACCATTGCCAATGCGCAACTGCAAGATCTCGACCGCATGAAGGACCAGTTCCTCGCCACACTTTCGCATGAATTACGCACTCCCCTGACCTCACTGCTGGGTTATCTGGAACTGTTTGATCGCGGCATGCTTGGCCCACTCAATCCGCAGCAGGAAGAGGCTATTCAGGTGATGCGACGCAGCGGCGAGATCCTGGCCCGTCAGTTGAATAACTTGCTCTACTTTCAAGAAGTGCGGAGTCGCTCGCTCAACTTTGTGCCGATCCAACCGCTTGATGTGCTGCGCCCTCTGATTGCGGCGGCTCGTGAGCGAGCTGCGCAAACGCAGTTGCACTTTGAAACGGTGCTTTCTGACATTCAGCCGATTGAGGTTGACCGGTCGGCGTTTGAGCACATGGTGCGCAATTTGCTCGACAACGCCTTTCAGTATACCCGGGCAGGCGGGAAGGTGCGGCTCATCGCGCGTGATGAGCCGACCCGGCTCATTATTCGGGTAGAAGATACCGGTATCGGGATCGCCCCGTCTGAGCACGAAAAGATCTTTCTCCCCTTCTATCAGGTGGATCATTCACTGGCGCGCGGCACTCCTGGGAGTGGCCTCGGTCTGGCGATTGTGCGCCATATCGTTGAGGCGCACGGTGGCCAGATCGCGTTGCGTAGTGCGCCCGGTGAAGGCAGCGCTTTTACCGTAGCAATTCCGCGTCGCTGAGAGCGGACGTGATTACACGTTCCTGATCGAACAGGATCGGCGCGAACACGCGCATGTACGGTGATCCCATGTCGGTAAGCGCGCGCGTTTTCAATCGTTAATTCACCTCGGCAAACTGCAATTGATATAGCCGGTAGTAGTACCCGCGCCGCGCCAGCAGCTCGTCGTGGCTACCATCTTCCACGACCCGCCCTTTGTGGAGCACAATGATCCGATCAACATGGCGAATCGTGCTCAGGCGGTGAGCAATAATGATGCTGGTGCGATTGCGCATCAGGCGCGCCAGCGCTTCCTGAATCAGTGCCTCGGTTTCGGTGTCAACACTGCTTGTCGCTTCATCGAGGATGAGTAACACCTCCGGGTTGAACGCAATAGCGCGGGCAAAGGCCAACAACTGGCGTTGACCAATCGATAAATTGGCGCCGCGCTCGCGCACCTCGTGATTGTAACCGCCTGGAAGCTGCTCGATAAAGCGGTGAGCGCCGACCAGTTCGGCGGCAGCGCGCACCTGTTCGTCGCTGATGGCGGCGTTGTGCAGACGGATGTTGCTGGCAATCGTCCCGCTAAAGCAGACCGGATCTTGCGGCACGGCGGCAATATGGCGGCGTAGTTCGGCCTGAGACAGTTCGCGAATATCGATGCCATCAAGCGTAATACTACCGGCCTGCACATCGTAGAAACGGGCCAGCAACCCCACCAGTGAACTCTTGCCGGCGCCGGTTGCGCCAACAATCGCCACCGACTGCCCGGCAGGAATGCGCAGACTGATTCCGCGCAGCACCGGCTCAGCCGGATTGTAACCAAACACCACGTTCTGGAGCTCAATTTCGCCGCGAACCGGTGTCGGCAAGCGACGCGGTTGTTCTGGATCGCGCACTTCAGCCTCGGTATCGAGCACGGCAAAAATGCGTTCAGCAGAGGCCATCGCCGATTGTAGCACGGTGTAACGCTCGGCGAGGTTGCGAATCGGTTGAAAGGCTCGCTCAAGATACTGGATAAACGCGGCCAGCATACCGAGTGATGCCCAACCGGCGAGCACGCCATTGCCACCTCCCCAGAGCAATGCCGCAGTGCCGATGGCAGCCAGCAGGTTAACCGACGGGATGAAGATGGCGAAAATCAATACCGAGCGAATATTGGCCTGCATGTAGTCGTCGCTGAGACGCGCAAACGTCACGCGGCTGCGGTCTTCGCTATTAAAGAGCTGCGTGACCAGGATGCCACTGATTTGTTCGCTCAGGAAGGCGTTGATGCGGGCCAGTCGTTGTCGCACCAATCGATAGGCTGCGCGCATAAAACGCTGGTAGATCGCAACGATCAGGCTTAGCGCCGGCAACGTAGCGATACTGATCAGGGCTAACCGCCAGTTGAGCGCAAACATTACCACAATGATCCCGATCAACGTCAGCAGATCGGCCACGATCATGACGACGCCCTGGGTAAGAAACTCGTTGAGCGCGTCAACATCATTGGTGATGCGGGTAATTAGTCGTCCAACCGGATTGCGGTTGAAGAACGACAGACTCATATGCTGGATATGGCGGAAAATCGCCACCCGCAGATCCTTCATCACCTGTTGACCGACGCTGTTGATGAAGTACGAATGACTATAGCGAAAGAGGAAATTGGCCAGCAACGTGCCGAGAAAAGCAACAAAGTAGGGCCAGATGCCATCGACTGCGCCGGCGCTGATCGGGCCGTCGATAGCGCGCTGAACGAGGAGTGGCGGCAATAGATCGGTGAGGATAGCGCCGATCAAAAGGATGACGGCGATGCTCAGTCGGCCCCAGTACGGAGTAACATAGCCGGCCAGACGGCGCACTAGTCTGCCGTCATATGCCTTGCCAAGAATGGTATCGTCATCAAATCCATGTGCCATCGGTGGCTCCAATTCATACAGTTGCTACACAAGACGATGTCGATAATTTCTGCCTGATGGCAGACGGTTAATCCGATTCTTCTCGTTCTAGTTCGGCAGCGAGCAATTCCCGGCGGTACATCGCCGCGTAGCGCCCATTGCGGGCCAACAGATCCTGGTGAGAACCCTGTTCGACAATCCGGCCCTCGTCGAGCACGATAATCTGATCAGCATCGCGCACAGTGGCGATACGCTGGGCAATAATGATTGTTGTGCGATGCGCCATTTCAGCGCGCAGACCACTGAGAATCTGAGCGGCAGTGTGGGTGTCAACACTGCTGAGCGCATCATCGAGAATCAAAATCTGGGGATCGCGCATAAGGGCACGGGCAATTGCTACTCGTTGCTTTTGCCCGCCCGAAAGCGTAACGCCGCGTTCGCCGACCATTGTCTCCAGACCGCCGGGGAACTGATCGAGATCGTTGACAAGGCGCGACACCTCGATAACGTGGTTGAGACGGTCGGGATCGATGGTTGCAACACCGAAGCCAATATTCTCGCGCAGTGGAATGCTGAACAGAAAACTTTCTTGCGGCACATACCCGATCATTCTGCGCAAAGCGGCAAGATCCAACTCGCGCGCGTCTACCCCATCAATCAGCACTTGACCGACATCGGGATCGCGCACCCGACCCAGCAAATTGACCAGGGTTGTCTTGCCGGCGCCGGTTGCGCCGACGATGGCCAGGGTTTTTCCGGCTGGGAGATGAAATGACACATCTTGCAAGATCCAGCGGTGATCGGTCGTATTGGCTCGCGCGCCAACGTTGCGAAATTCCACAGCACCCTGGCGGGCAGGTTGCTGTGGAACGGTCGGTGAAGCAATGGCAGGCTGGCGGAGAAAGATCTCGTTAATCCGCTGGAGTGAGGCAGTGGCCTGCTGATACAGATTGACCATCCAGCCCAACATGATCATCGGGAAGGCCAGCAGGGCCAGATAAGCGTTGAACTGAACCAGCTCGCCGATCGTCAGCTCACCTGCGGCAACCATCCGCCCACCCACCAGGAGAATCAACGCCGCAATCAGACCCAGACAGAGCGTCATTGCCGGCCAAAGCGCGCCGGAGAGAAGCACATAACGCAAATTCAAATCGCGGTACCGTTCGTTATCTGCGGTGAAGACCGCAATCTCATCCTCTTCCTGCGCAAAAGCCTTGATGGTGCGAATCCCGCTAAAATTCTCTTGCGCGCGAGTCGAGAGCACACCAAACTGGTCTTGCACGCGATGAAAGATCTGACGCATACGACTACCGATGGCGATGAACACAATAGTTGCCATCGGCAACAGTAAGACGACAATCAGGGCCAGGAACCAATCAACAAAGACCATCAATACCGTGGCGCTGATAAAGGTGAGCAACGCCGTTGCCGCCCCGTTGAGGCCAGGCCCCAGAAACTGACGCGCGGCACTCAGGTCATTGGTCATCCGCGCCATCAGGTCACCGGTATAGTTTTGCTGATAAAAGGCCTGGTCGAGGCTGAGCAGGCGGTCAAACAGATCGGCGCGCAGATCGTTTTCGATCCGATACGAAGTTACAGCGATCAGCATACGCTGGGCGAACTTCATTGTGCCGTCGATCAAGGCGAGGCCGATCAGCGCGCCCCCAAACCAGAACAACCGGGCCAGGTCAATTGTGCCGGCGGCAATCTCATCAACCGCGATGCGTAACACCAATGGACCAAGTGCGCTGATTGCTGCGCCCAGGGCAGCTACCAGCAGACCGAGCAGCAGACGGCGGCGATAGCGCTGAAGATAAGGTACCAGCAGGCGCAAATGAGACATAGCAACTCCTGACAAGACAAATATCGCTGTTGCAGTATACCCACCGATCAGGTCTTTGTCGTCAGTCGCAGGAAGGAAGCGCGCCATAATCGATGGGAAGAATCGCAACCTGCAATTGTCTTTTTTCTTAAAAGCAACGGATTGACATTTTTCATTGACTTCTATATAATTTAGGCAACACACCACTGTTGCATAGTCTTCAACCAACGCCGCTGAAGGGCGCAGAGGGTAGCGGAAGCGCTGGAGGAGACTAGCCGGGTGTCGATGGAGGTCTTGTTGGTAGCAGAAGAGTGGAGGTTCGCCCATGCGCGACGACGACGATCTGGTTCCACCGAAATGGCGTCCGCTGTTTAACAATCAAGACTGGCTGCTGCACGACATCGTAGTGAAGTCGTTCTACGGCTTCGGCGTCATTGCAGCCATCGCGCACTTGCTGGTCTATTTGTGGAAACCGTGGCTTCCCTAAATCCTGATGTATAATGATGTGAGGAGGGACAATTCATGCAGCCTCGCAGCCCGGTGCGGACGAATATCGTCATTTTTACCATTCTTGGTTTCGTGGTTGCGCTGCTCATTCACTTCATCGTGCTGAGCAGCCCCGAGTACAACTGGCTGTCGGATTCGGGTGGCGCTCTGCTGTTGAGCACGGCGCGTGCGCTGTTCGGAATCTGACCGATGGCGGGCCGACCACGGCTCGCGTGAGACGGCAACCGCCAGCAGCGTCTCTGCTGGCGGTTGTTGTTCGCAAGCGGTAGGGAAGCTACGCTTTTTGCACATAGATAAAAAATTGACCTGATAAACCAATTCGTGTATACTTAAGGTCAGTCAGACTGTCAGGGGCGGCGTAGCCCTTCCGCCGCGATCTCACGTTTACATCGGCGCCGGCATCGTCGGGCAGCCGATCTGGAGCAGGAGAGACCCATGCAATCGTCACGACCAAGTGATCGGCAATTGGCGATCGTTGTCTCGGTGGCGGTGGGAATTATTGTCGCGGTTATTACCACAGCCACCTTCTGGTGGGTCTACGATCTTACATTGGGCCGCGCGCAACGGGAGGCAGCGCAAACGGCTGGCGCTCGCTGGAGCCCTAGCGACGGCATCAAGGTTATTACAGAGTCACCTCCGGTTATTCCCACTGATGGCCGACAAAACTGGATGGGTACGCAGGCGTGGAATGAAGGCGTGCAGGCCGGACAGGCATGGATTCAGCAATTCCCCAACACGGTCAACGTGCAGGTGCTGGTGGGCATGAGTTCAGCGCAAATCTGGACGTACATGCAGCAATACGTCTCTGGCGCGCTCGGGGTTGGTTGTCAATATTGCCACAATATCAACAACTTCGCTAGCGATGAATATCCCCAAAAGATTGCTGCGCGCAATATGCTCCGTCTGGTGCGGGATGTGAATGCCGAATTTATTGTCAATCTGCCCGCCTGGAAGGGGAATTACGTGCAGTGCGCCACTTGCCACAACAACGCGCCCAACAATCTTGAGAGCTTTGGCGCTCAGTTTATTAACTCAATTCCTCCGATCAAGGTGACGGTTGATCCGCTTGATGCCAACGGTCAGGCAATCCTTGATCCGGCGCAGAAACCAGAAGCGATCCGCGAGCAGGTGATGCTCAAAGATGCGATCCTCTTCTACATTTACAACTATCAGGTCTGGAAACCGTTCGATCCCAGCGATCCTGAGAGCGGACGCGGTTCACTGGCGCTGACCTACGATGGTGGTCGCACGCAGGATCAGGTCACGATCAATCAGAATGTGATGAACTATCAGGCCTGGTCGCTCGGCGTGGGCTGCACCTTCTGCCACAACTCGCGCAACTTTGTGGCTTACGAGCTTAATCCTGCCGGCGATAATGTGCTCAACCCCGCTTATGCTTACAATAAGCTCAAGGCGCAGCGCATGCTCTTGCTGACCACCTGGTTGGCCGAGAACTGGCCGCGTTACGGCGCGATTGCAAAGCCTGAAGTTCCCACCGGACGCGATGCCGCCAGTCGCTATTCATACCAGCGCCTGGGCGATGGCCAGATCTACAATGTGCCCGGTTGCTATACCTGTCATCAGGGCAACAACATTCCGCTCAGCTCGATCAATCAGGCCGATATTCCCGGCGGTGATGCTGGCGTGGTTGTGTTGCCACCTCAGATCCGCGGACGCTGACGCAAGTGTAGCGGGGGTGTTTACCACACCCCCGCTGCTGGTTACACCCGTTTGAAGCACAGTCGCGCAGGCGCGGCGATGTTACCGGTGGCGATCAGGAGTGATTGAACACTGGTCGGTCATTCCGTATTTGCAACATTCTCTCGTCGGCGCGGCGATTTTGTATAGAGAGAACCACACTATGAGCGACATGAGCGACCGAACCGGCTTGACCTCACCGCCATCGTTGCCGCTAACTGATCAGCCCAAACCGCGATTTGCGTGGTTTGTTCATTCCATTCAGCTTATGAAGCCGGTCACCTGGTTTGCGCCGACCTGGGCGTTCATGTGTGGCGCAATTGCCAGTGGCGCGTTGGGGTGGAATGAGTCGATTGGACGCCTGCTGCTCGGTATGTTTATGGCCGGCCCGGTGTTGTGTGGCCTGTCACAGGTGGTGAACGATTACGCCGACCGCGAAGTTGATGCGATTAATGAGCCGCACCGGTTGATCCCTTCGGGACGTGTGTCACTGCGGCATGTCTATCTATTGACGGCGATTTTGACCTGGATCGGCGCGAGTATCGCCCTTTTCCTCGGTCGGCAGGTGGCGTTCTTTGTCGCCCTCGGTCTGGTTTTTGCGCTCGCCTACAGCCTGCGCCCGATCCGCGGCAAACGCAATGGTTGGGTCGGCAACGCGCTGGTAGCAATTTCTTACGAGGGGTTGGCGTGGATGGCCGGGCATGCGGCTTTTGCCCCTCTGACCGGCGAGAGCGTGACTCTGGCGTTGCTCTACTCGCTCGGCGCACACGGTATTATGACCGTCAACGATTTTAAGAGTATCCGTGGCGATACGCTCATGGGTATTCGTTCCATCCCGGTGCAGTACGGCAAGGTGCTGGCAGCGCGCATGGTGGTGATCACCATGGGGGTCGCGCAGATCGCAGTGATTGGCCTGCTCTTCCATTGGGGGCATCCGATTGCAGCAACGGTCGTCTTCCTCTTGCTGGCAGCCCAAAGTATTCCAAACGCTCGTTTCATTCGCGATCCAGAGAATAATGAGGTCTTCTTCAATGCCACCGCAATCATGCTCTACGTCTGGGGTATGCTGGCGGCGGCAATTGGTTTGGCGGCTTGATGGGCATACGCCCCTAGAGGTGTGAACTGCATGGCACCACGAGTATTGATCGTTGGCGCGTCGGTGGGTGGGGCGACCGCAGCGATTACGCTGCGGTCGCTCGGCATCGAGACAATCATGATCGAGAAGGAGCTGACTAAGGCCAAGCCGTGTGGCGGTGCCGTGCCGCCAGCGGCCTTCCGTGAGTTCGATCTACCAACCAGCCTGATCGACCGCAAAGTGCGTCAGTGTCTGATCGTGTCGCCTTCTGGTCAAGAGACCCGCGTGCCTGTGGCCGGAACTGTGCCCAGCGATGATGATTATGTGGCAATGGTGCGGCGCGAGGTATTTGATAGTTTCCTGCGCCAGCGCGCTCAGGAACGTGGCGCTGAATTAATCCACGCTCAGTTGACCGGTTTGCGGGTTGATCGACGGGGCGTCGTGGCGACCTACCGCGCGCCAACCGGTCATGAGGGGTCGGTGTGGGCTGACGTGGTGATCGGAGCCGATGGCGCCTACTCACCGACCGCGAAGTTTCTCGGTTTGCCGAATTTGCCGCGGGCTGTGGCTGTGCAAGAGCGGATCAAACTGCCGTCGGCGAAGATGGCGCGTTGGGAAGAGACGGCTGATTTGTACCTCGGCCACGAAGTCAGCCCTGATCTCTACGCCTGGGCCTTTCCGAAACGTGATCACATTGCGGTTGGGATTGGCGCCGGTCCTGGTCATGGCGCGGCAGCCAAGCAGTTGCTGGCCAATCTCAAGCGGCGATTGGGTGATGCGCTTGAGGGTGGACAGGTCATCCTGCGCGAAGCGCACGCACTCCCGATGGAACCGCGTCCACATATGGCGTTTGACCGCGCCATGCTGATAGGGGATGCGGCGGGGCTGGTGGTGCATACTTCTGGCGAGGGGATCTACTGGGCAATGAAGAGCGGTCAGATGGCAGCGCAGACTCTAGCCGAATATCTCGATGTGCCTGTCGCTGCCAATTTGCGCCAGTACGAACGGCGCTGGTGGCGGCAGTACGGGACAATGTATCGTTTCCTGCGCTTTTTGCAGATCTGGGGTTATGGTAACGAGCGGCAGATGGAAGTCTTTACCGAAATGTGCCGCAATCACGATGTGCAGCGCTTGACGTTTGATAGTTACATGCACAAGCAAATGGCGCCGGCGCCATGGCTGGCTCAGTTGCGCATGACCGCCGAAATTATTGCCAGCGAAGTGCGCAATTATGTGCGTCCGCGGCAACCGTTGCGCGAACGGCTTGGGTTGACAGTAGTTGCGAAGGAGCGGGTGGCCGCGGCAGATTGATCCCGGCGCGGGTAGAGGCATACTCGAGCGCCTGCTGATGCGGTGGAATGAGGAATGATGGACATGAAGGGCACGGCGCGCCGCGCCCTTCATGTTTTCTTATGGGGTCACTACCTGCAATGTACCGGCCATGCCGGCGGTGTAGTGACCTTCAATGCCACAGACAAATTGATACTGGCCGGGCTGTTCGGGCGAGGTGAACGTTACCGTCATTGTTTGGCCGGGTTCAACTTCAACTTCCCAATAGATATTCTCTTCATCTTCATCACCAAAACTTTCTCCAATAGTCGTACCATATTTCATAATAACGAATTCATGCACTACTGCGCCCTTGTTCGTAATATTGAGCGTGATGGTTTGACCAGGCGGAATAATCATTTCTTTCGGCTCAAAGACATAGTCGGTCAACACCATATCGATCTCAGTAACAGGAGTTGGACGACGACTGCAAGCGGTCAATGGAACGACCATCAGCGCGATCACGATCAGCAAGAGCCAGATTTTGCGCATACATCTCCTCCTTGAGTATTGAAATTCAGGACAAAACATAATAAAATGATCAGAAAACTGATCAATAAAAAATAAAAATACCAATGTAAAAACCTAACATTTATAGAATAAAAATTTGGTTGGGAAGTTATTTTAAGTATACCTTAATCTGACCGGGTGACAAGTAAAGAAATGTTCACTGTTGTTGACGAAACGCAACGCCACGTATGAACAACCATACGTGGCGTTAGCGCAGACTCAATGGCTGCCGGTCGGTTGGCTACATTTCATCACCGAGGAAGGGGTACAACATTCGACCGGTGAGATCGGTATGGCTACCGAGCGCGTAAGGTGGCCGATAATCTTCCAGCACCCGGATGTAGTTTGCTCGTTCGAAGGCAGCCGGTTCGGCAACAGCGCGCTGACTCATACTACCCTGCAACTGCGTAACCGATTCGTATTCGTGTTCAGTCAACCATAGCTCCATGTCATGCAGCATTCTGCGCAACACATCGGGTGCGCGACCACGCAGGAGCGCCGAGGCTAGCGTCGCTACCCTCGCGCCGGCCATCAATCCTTTCAGCGCATCGATAGCGCTGTGAACGCCACTGCTGATGGCAAATTCGATCGGGATGCGTCCGTACAGCAGCGCAATCCAGCGCAGCGGCAAACGGAGTTCGGCAGATGTGCTCAGTTGCAGGTTTGGCCGCACAACGAGCTGCTCGAGATCGAGATCGGGCTGGTAAAATTGGTTGAAGAGAACCAGCGCATTCGCTCCCGCCTCCATCAGCCGCCACGCAAAGTTGGGGAGCGCGGTGAAGTAGGGGCCGATCTTGACGGCCAGCGGGATGCTGATTTCGGCGCGCACCGCCTTGACCAGCTCGACATAAATGTCTTCGAGCTGGCTACTGGTGATGTTGGCATCGACCGGCACGAAATAGATGTTAAGTTCGAGCGCATCGGCACCCGCTTCCTGAATGAGGCGGGCATAATGCACCCAGCCGCCAGCCGAGACGCCGTTCAGGCTGCCGATGACCGGGATATTGAGCGCTTTTTTCAGCGCAGCTACCTGTTCCAGGTAGCGTTCAGGGCCGACATTATAGACTCCGTGTTCGGGCAGGTAGCTGAGCGCTTCGGCAAAGCTCTCAGCCCCGTGGCTCAGCATGCGATCCAATTCGAGACTGGTCTGGATGATCTGTTCTTCGAACAGCGAGTACATCACAATCGCGCCCAGGCCGGCCTCTTCGAGCTGGAGGGCAAGTTCGACGTTGCGACTGATCGGGGAAGCGGCAGCGACCAGTGGTGATCGCAGCCGCATTCCCAAATAGGTAGTGCTCAGATCGATCATCGTAGCCCCTCCTTTGTCTCGGCAACTAGCTCGTTCGCCATCCATTGCAAATGCGCCCATTTCAAAGCAACCTGACGGCGCAGACTGTTCAACAGTTGCTCGTAGCGGGCCGGGTTAGCTTGTTGCAGCATCTGGAAGCGGCCCTCACCACGCACATAAACTTCGGGGTCGAGGCTCGGCGCTTTCGAATCGATGCTCAGCGGCGAGCCTTCGTGGATCGACGGGTTGTAGCGGTAGAGCGGCCAGATACCGGTCTCAACGGCCAGCCGTTGTTGTTCGAGACCGCGACGCAAATCGTAGCCGTGAGCGATGCAGTGGCTGTAGGCGATAATCAGTGAGACACCCGGATAAGCTTCGGCTTCCTGGAACGCCCGTAGGGTCTGAACATCATCGGCGCCGAAGGCAACCCGCGCCACGTAGACATCGCCATAGGTCATTGCAATCTGCGCGAGGTCTTTCTTCACCCCACCTTTGCCGCCAGCAGCAAATTTGGCTACGGCCCCGGTCGGGGTAGATTTGCTGGCCTGGCCACCGGTATTCGAGTAGACTTCAGTGTCGAGAACAAGGATGTTGACATCGCGGCCTGAGGCAAACACATGGTCAAGGCCGCCAAAGCCAATATCGTAGGCCCAGCCGTCACCGCCGACGATCCAGACACTGCGCTTGATCAGCACATCGGCCAGCGCCAGCAGGTCGCGGAGCAGAGCTGCTTCAGGCGGGTTGTCGGCCAGCAATTCGCGCAATCGTTGCTTGAGGATGGCTACCCGCTCGCGCTGTTCGCGGATGCCGGCTTCGCTTTGTTGATCGGCGTTGAGCAGATCTTCGACAAACTCAGCGCCTAACATAGGGCGGAGCTGGTTGAGCAGCATGCGGGCATGGCTCAGTTGCTGATCGATGCTCAACCGCATACCAAGGCCGAATTCCGCGTTGTCTTCGAAGAGTGAGTTACACCAGGCCGGCCCGCGTCCTTCGGCATTGGTTGTCCACGGCGTGGTAGGCAGGTTACCGCCATAGATCGATGAGCAGCCGGTGGCGTTCGCAATAATGGCGCGATCCCCGAAGAGTTGACTGAGCAGCTTGAGATAGGGCGTCTCACCACAACCGGCGCAGGCGCCTGAAAACTCCATCAACGGCACGTACAACTGGGTGTGCTTGACGCTGCCAGCGGGGATAAGCGCGCGGTCAACCTCGGGCAGACTGAGGAAGAAGTCCCAGTAGGTGGCTTCGCGGGCACGGACAGGCGGTTGAGGATGCATGTTGATGGCCTTGCGGCCTACGGCTCGCTTGTCTTTGACCGGACAGGCTTCAACGCAGAGACCGCAACCAGTGCAGTCTTCCGGCGCTACTTGCAGTGTGTAGCGCTGACCAGGAAACTCTTTAAAGCGTGCCGGCGCGCTCTGGAAGCCTTCGGGCGCTCCTTCCAGCGCCGTTTCGGGGTAGACCTTGGCGCGAATGGTGGCATGCGGGCAGACGAACACACACTTATTACACTGGATACAGATACCTGCATCCCAGATCGGAATCTCAAGCGCAATGTTGCGCTTTTCCCACTTTGTAGTACCGGTGGGGAATGAGCCATCAAGCGGGATGGCGCTGACCGGCAACTCATCACCACGCCCTGCGATCATCATGCCGAGTACATCGCGCGCGAACTCCGGCGCGTTAGGTGACACCGGCGGACGCATCGGCAAGCCGTTATCTTCGCTCGGTGGCGGGATCGGCACTTCATAGAGGCGATCAAGTGTGCGGTCAACTGCGGCCCAATTCTGTTTGACCACGGCCTCACCGCGCCGGCCATACGTCTTCTTGATCGATTGCTTGATTGCGGCGATGGCATCTTCACGCGGAAGCACACCACTGATCGCGAAGAAGCATGTCTGCATAACCGTGTTGATGCGACCGCGCATGCCGACTTCGTTGGCGACAGCAGTGGCATCGATCACATAGAAACGTAGATTGAGTTCGCGGATCTTGCGCTGCACAACGGATGGCAATTGATGCCAGACCTGATCAGGGCCATATGGACTATTCAGCAGGAAGACACCGTTGGGCGCGGCGTATTGCAAGACATCGAAGCGCTCAAGGAAGCTAAACTGGTGACAGGCGACAAACTGGGCCTGACCTTTGCCAATCAGATACGGCGTGGCCAGCGGCGAGGGGCCAAAACGCAAGTGTGAGATGGTGACCGATCCCGACTTCTTTGAGTCATAAACGAAATAACCCTGAGCGTAGCGTTCGGCTTCACCTTCGCTACTGTCACCGATAATCTTGATACTGTTTTTGTTGGCGCCAACCGTGCCATCTGATCCCAGACCCCAGAAGACGCAACGCACTGTGCCAGGGGGATCGATGCAGAGGTCGGGATCGTAACTCAGACTGCTATGGCTCACGTCGTCGGTAATACCGACGGTAAAGCGCTCTTTGGGTTGCGGTTTGGTCAGCTCGGCAAAGACAGCAGCGGCCATACCCGGCGTAAATTCCTTCGACGAGAGACCGTAGCGACCGCCGATGATCGTAATCGGCTGACCACACAGCGCGTTGACCACGTCAAGGAACAGCGGTTCACCTGAGGCGCCTGGTTCTTTCGTGCGGTCAAGCACGGCAATAGCCTTTACGGTAGCGGGCAACACGGCGCGGAAGGCGTCAGCAGCAAAGGGACGGAAGAGTCGTACCATGACAACACCCACTTTCTCGCCCTGCTGATTGAGATACAACGCCGTCTCGCGAGCCGTTTCACCACCCGAACCCATGATGACGATCACGCGCTCGGCATCTGGCGCGCCGAAGTAGTCAAACAAGTGATATTGGCGACCGGTGATTTCGGCAAAGCGATCCATTTGGGTTTGCACAACACCGGGGAAGGCGTCGATAATCGGTTGGATGCGCTCGCGGGCCTGGAATGCAACATCTGGATTCTGCGCCGTGCCGCGAATCACCGGGTGTTCGGGTGAGAGTGCGTGGGCGCGCTGCTCGTGTACCCATTCGTCTTTAATCAGCGCGCGGATCTCGCTCTCTTCGAGCAGGATGATTGAATTAACCTCGTGCGAAGTGCGGAAACCGTCGAAGAAATGGACAACCGGCAGTTTCCCGGCTAACGAACTGGAGTGCGCGATCAGGGCAAGGTCTTGGGCCTCTTGCACCGACGCCGACGCCAGCATACCGACCCCCGTCATCCGCACGGCCATAACATCCGACTGATCGCCAAAGATCGAGAGACCCTGGGTTGCGACGGCGCGAGCGGCGACATGGAAGACGCCGGGTGCCAGCTCGGCAGCCATCTTAAACAGGTTTGGAATCATGAGCAACAACCCTTGTGAGGCGGTGAAGGTGGTGGTCAAAGCGCCGGTTTGCATCGCGCCGTGCAACGCACCGGCAGCGCCGCCCTCAGATTGCATCTCGTAAACGGTTGGCGTCACGCCCCACAAATTAGGCTTACCTGCGGCAGCCATCGCATCAGCCTGCTCGCCCATTGGGGTTGAAGGCGTAATCGGATATATCGCTATCACTTCACTCAGTTGATAGGCAACATTGGCGACCGCCTCATTGCCATCAAGCGTTACCCGCCGTGATCCCATTGCTGCCTCCTTGGCTGTATGCAGGAAACATATGAGCCTGCTCTGTTCAGTATAGAAGCAGCAGGTCAGCTCTGCAGATGAAACTCAAACAACCTTCGGTGATGATTGCTTCATTATGTGACAGTTCTGAACCGAAAAGATTCATCGAATTTTTAACTCTATCGATGGTTTTCGCGCCAACAAGATGTATACGACGTTCTATAATAGGCGTGATTTCACGCAGGTGTAGATGGAGCAGCGCATGCAGCGCACAACCCTTATCTTTGAGCGAGCCAATGCTCTGCGGGAGACGTTTGGGATTGAAGCCGGCTGGTGGTCAAACGCATTTCTGAGCGATCTACAGGCGTTGGTCATGCGAGTAACCGGCGCTACTGCACAGGTCACTGCAACCGCGCACATTGTCGCCGAGATGGCAACTGAACCGGTTGTCATCATTAGCGGCGACACGCCTCACCTTCCTGAGGCTCGGCTCCGTGATACGTTGACTCTGTTAGATCTGGGCGCCGATCTGGTCGTGGGGCCGTGCGATCGAGGGAGCTGGTATATCTTGGGCGCGCGCCAACCGGCGCTGATGGCGCAGCTCCCGCTGACGCCGGGTGAGTTGTTGCCCTGGTTGCGCCGGTTGCAGCAGCGTGGGTTGCAGGTAGTACAGGTGCCACTCTGGTTTCGGATCATGTACCCGACCGATCTGGCTGCACTGGCCGTGGCTTTACGGACAATGCCGGCCAATCACGCGCCGGCCACGCGCCATCTGTTGGGGGGTGATACCGGTGCGCTGGCCAGAGAGTGGGGAGCGTAGGCTTGATGCTTCCTTCGCTATCAGGTGCTCCCTGGAAGATTCGCAACAGGTGACAGATGTCACCTGGCGATGTGGTCAGAGCGATTGTTTGCGGGTAGCGAGCCAGGAGCTTCGCTACGGTGTGGTTGTACCTGCCAGCCAGGTACAGATTCTCTGTTCGGTCGGCGCCTTTGCACTGTGACCTCTGTCAAGCGCCAGGCTGGCGCTGTAGTTCCAGCTCTATCCTGCTGGCAACAACGATACGTATACTATGACCAGCACGTCATTGGCTGCGTTATCCGAACTTCTGTATTGGCAACTGATGTAGCGAGTAATCGCTACACGATGATGGTGCTGCCTGATACAGGCGCTGATCCTGGGGGTATAAAGGCGTGATAGTGGGTTGGTATTGCTAACGCGCGATGATGAAACAAACACTGACTGGGAGCCTGTCGGTGTCGCATGCGACTGTTTCGTGGCAGAACAAAGTGGAGCAGTGGGGAACGAGTATGTTGCTACCAGGCTGGTAGTGTTTGGAATATGTACCGGCTTGTAGGGCAATGTAGTAAACTACCCCCGTGACAAGCACTTCAACTTATGGTATACTCTTTAGCGGCGTGCATCAGATGCACGCCAACCTTTTACGTTACAAGTCTTAGCACTCTAGCCTCACGAGTGCTAACCAGCGTCCAGCGAGGCAGGACACAGCGATGAGCGGACCTCTGACCGAGCGTCGGCAGACGATACTCAAGCTGGTCATTCAAGAGTTTGTTGACACGGCTACGCCGGTTGCGTCTGAGACGTTGGTGCGCAAATACCGGTTGCCTGTCTCATCGGCAACCGTGCGCAACGACATGGCTGCGCTCGAGGAGCTTGGGTTTCTTACCCATCCGCACACCTCGGGCGGTCGGATCCCAACTGACGCCGGTTATCGCTTTTTCGTCGAGAACCTGATGGAACGCTCGTCGCTGTCCCCCGCTGAACAGCGAATGATCCGCCACCAGTTCTATCAGGTGCGTGGCGAGCTTGATCAGTGGATTCAACTGGCGTGTGCCGTGCTGGCCCGCACAGCGCACAATGCGTCGGTTGCGACTGCGCCGCGCGCCGAACAGCTCCGCTTCAAGAGTCTGGAGCTGATTGCAATCCACGAGACGATGGCGCTGGCGGTGATTGTGTTCCACGGCGGAATTATCAAGCAGCAGACGTTGCCGATTGAGCCGGGGCGCACCGCAGAGGATCTGCGTCGGGCTGCGGGCCTGGTAAGTGACTTGCTGGCCGACTCGACGTTGAGTCGGGTCGAAGAGCTGGCTGCCGTGGCAACGTTCAACGGCATGCCGCTCAGCGAGTTTGAGCGCGGCCTGGTCGATCTGGTGGCGCGGGCGATGATGGCGTTCGAAGAGCAGACGCAAGAACAGATCTATTCTGATGGCCTGCTTGAAATGCTCAGTCAACCTGAATTTTTGCCCGCAAGCGGGCGTGATGATGCCGAACGGGCCATTGAGCGGATGCGTCGCACGCTGGAGATACTCAGAAGCGGGCGTGGGCTTGGCCCACTTATTCCGCAGGCGCTGGCTTCAGGCGGGGTGCAGGTGATCATCGGCGGTGAGCATGTTGAAGATGCGATGCGCGACTATAGCGTGATCCTGGCTCGCTACGGTGTCGAAGGGGCAATTGCCGGCGTGCTTGGCATCATCGGGCCAACCCGAATGGCCTATCCGCGCTCGATCTCAACAGTGCGCTACATTGCCTCGTTGATGAGTAATCTACTGGCTGAACTCTACAATCTCAATGCGCGTCCATCGGAAGTCGATGTGGATGATGAGAACGCGCAGCGTGTTTGAAGATATAAAATGTGAGGATCGTATGACGAACCAGGAAATGGAAAAACCGGCACCGACCAATCCGGATGGTACCGCAGCGACCGAAACGCCTGAGACGGCGACTACCGAAGCGCCCGCCGATCCGGCGGTGGTGATTGCTGAGTTGCAGCAACGGTTAGCCCAGGCTGGAGCTCAGGCGGCGGAATATAAAGATCAATGGATGCGGGCAGTGGCTGACTACCGCAATTTCAAGCGCCGAACAGAGACTGAGCGCGCCGAATTGATTCGCAATGCTGGCGCGGCCATGATCCTCAAGCTCCTGCCTGTGCTCGATGACTTTGAGCGCGCTATTGCCAGCATACCGCCTGAGATTGCCGAAACGGCCTGGTGGCAGGGAACGCAACTTATTGCGCAGAAGCTGCGTACTATTCTCGAAAGTGAAGGCGTTAAGCCGATCGAGGCACTGGGGCAGGATTTTGATCCCAATTTGCACGAAGCGGTAATCTATGAAGAAGCTGAAGGTCAGGATGGGAAAGTGATTGCCGAATTGCAGCGCGGGTATCTGCTCCATGACCGGGTGATTCGCCCCAGTATGGTAAAGGTTGGCCGTGGGTGAGCGCAACAGGGCAGTGGAAAGCAACCGGTCTTTCTCCAATGGATGATCCGGTTGCCGCTGCTATTGCTATTTCAGATGGTGGCGAACAATGGGTGAAGCAGCGTAGAGCAGATCGGCTCAAGTGCTACTAAAAGGTACATAAGGTTTTTCCATGCCAAAAGTTATTGGAATCGATCTAGGCACAACGAATTCAGTCGTGGCGGTGGTCGAAGGTGGTGAACCGGTCGTCATCCCCAACGCCGAGGGTTCACGTCTGACACCCTCAGTGGTAGCGGTTAGTAAGTCGGGAGAACGGATCGTCGGCCAGGTGGCGCGCCGGCAGGCTGTCACCAATCCGGAAAACACGATCTTCTCGGTCAAGCGGTTTATGGGCCGCAAATTTAACGAACCGTCAGTGCAGCGCGATAAAGAGCTGGTGCCTTACCAGATTACCGCCGCTCCCAATGGTGATGTGCGGGTGTTGATGGCCGGTCGCGAGTATGCGCCGCCGGAGATTTCGGCTATGGTGCTGCAAAAGCTCAAAGCCGATGCGGAAGCCTATCTCGGCGAGCCGGTGACTCAGGCAGTAATTACCGTCCCCGCTTACTTCAACGACAGTCAACGCCAGGCAACCAAAGATGCTGGTAAGATCGCCGGCCTGGAAGTGCTGCGGATCGTAAATGAACCGACTGCGAGCGCGCTGGCCTACGGTCTCGATAAGAAGGGGCGCGATGAGCTGGTAGTTGTCTACGATATGGGTGGCGGTACCTTCGATGTCAGCATTCTTGAGCTGAGCGAAGGGGTGATTGAGGTCAAGGCCACCAGTGGTGATACCCATCTCGGTGGTGACGATTTCGATCAGCGGATTATCGACTGGTTGGCGGAAGAATTCAAAAAAGAGCACGGTATCGACCTGCGCGCCGACCGGGTTGCGCTCCAGCGCATGAAAGAGGCGGCTGAGAAGGCCAAGATGGAGCTGAGTACGCTGATGCAGACCGAAATCAGCCTGCCGTTCATTACTGCCGATTCGAGCGGGCCGAAGCATCTGACAGCAACGCTGACCCGTGCCCGCCTTGAACAGCTCTGCGCCGATCTGATCGAACGCAGCATGGGGCCGGTGCGGCAGGCGTTACGCGATGCCGGTCTGCAACCAGGTCAGATCGATGAGGTGATCCTGGTTGGTGGTCAGACGCGGATGCCGGCAATCCAGGCCGCTGTGCGCGCCTTCTTTGGCAAAGAGCCAAACCGGAGTGTCAATCCTGACGAAGTAGTTGCGATTGGCGCGGCGATTCAGGCCGGCGTATTGGGTGGCGAAGTGAAAGACGTATTGCTGCTCGATGTGACCCCGCTTACCCTTGGAATTGAAACCCTCGGTGGCGTAATGACGCCCATCATCGAGCGCAATACGACCATTCCTACCCGCAAGAGCCAGGTCTTCTCGACCGCTAGCGACAATCAGAGCAGTGTCGAGATTCACGTCTTGCAAGGCGAGCGAGCGGAAGCGCGCTATAACAAGAGTCTTGGCCGCTTTGAACTGTCGGGCATTCCGCCAGCGCCGCGCGGTGTGCCCCAGATCGAGGTGACCTTTGATATTGATGCCAATGGTATCGTGAGCGTGAGCGCTCGTGATAAAGCGACCGGCAAGGAGCAGCGTATCACGATTACCGCATCGTCAGGTCTGACACCGGAAGAGATCGAGCAGATGGTGCGTGATGCCGAGCTGCATGCCGAGGAGGATCGGCGACGGCGTGAATTGATTGCGGCGCGGAATCAGGCCGATAGCGTGCTGTATGCTGCTGAGAAGGCGCTGCGTGAGGCAGACGAGGGTCTTGATCCAGCCTTGCGTAGCGATGTTGAAGAGAAGATGATTGCGTTGCGCAGTGTGCTGTCTGATGACGATGAACAGGCGATCCGGAATCGGATTGCCGAGCTAGCAGTGGCACTGCAACACATTACGGCAGCTACAACGCCGAATGGCGCTGCCGGCACGGTTGAGGGCGAGAAAGTCGGAGAGCAGGAATGACGATGATCCGGCGGGTATCAAATGGTCGCCGGCAGCGCGTGTAGCGAGGAAACCGTATGACAGCGGGCGCCAAACGTGATTACTACGAAGTGCTCGGGGTGAGCCGTAGCGCGACGCCTGATGAGATTAAGAAGGCGTTTCGCCGCCTGGCCCGTCAGTATCACCCCGATGTCAATAAATCGCCGGAGGCCGAGGCGAAGTTTAAGGAGATCAACGAGGCCTACGAGGTGCTCTCCGATGAACAGAAGCGAGCGATGTACGATCGCTTCGGTCATAATCCACCGGGATTTGGCGGCATGGGAGCCGATCCGTTTGGCGGCGTTGATCCCTTTAGCTCGATCTTCGATGCATTTTTCGGTGGGGCAGGGGTTGGTCGCAGTACGCGCGGCCCGATGCGCGGCGCCGATCTGCGTTATACCTTGCGACTGACCTTTGAAGAGGCCGTATTTGGCACGGAAAAAGAGATCGAGTTTCGTCGCCTGGAAACCTGCCCTGCCTGCCAGGGGTCTGGCGCTGAGCCAGGCACCGAACCGACCCGCTGCCCCCGTTGTGGCGGTACTGGCGAGATTCGTCAGCGCGCGCCAATCTTCAACATGGTTACCGTCACGACATGCGATACCTGTGGCGGTACCGGTTATGTAATACCGATCCCGTGTCGCGAATGCCGCGGCGAAGGGCGGGTGCGCCAGACTCGCAAGATTACGGTGCGGGTGCCGGCTGGTGTTGATGGTTCGCAACAGATCCGTATCAGTGGCGAGGGCGAAGCGGGCCCGCGGGGCGGCCCGCCCGGTAATCTCTACGTGGCGCTCGACATTCAGCCACATCCGATCTTTGAACGCGATGGCAATGATGTCATCCTCCCGCTGACCATCAACATTGCGCAAGCAGTGTTGGGCGGCGAGGTGAGCGTGCCGACGCTGGAAGGTACCGAGAAGCTGCGCCTTCCCCCTGGCACGCAGCACGGTCAGACCTTCCGCCTGCGCGGTAAGGGCGTGCCCTATCTGCGCCAGCAAGGTCGCGGTGACCAGATCGTGGTGATTCGGGTGGAGATTCCCACGAAGCTAACCGATCAGCAGCGCCGCCTGTTCCAGGAACTGGCGCAGACCTTCTCATCGCATGATGGCGATCATGGCGATAAGGGATTGTTCGGTCATATCAAAGACGCATTGGGGTTGTAAAGCGCAGACCTCTAGACCGTAAAGACGCAACGCGATGCATCGTGCCCCGCAGTTGCGTCTTTACATTGCATGATGTTGAAGTAAGCGAGCAGGCTATGATGACCGAGTTGCTGTATGGGCGCAACGCGGTGCGCGAGGCACTACGCGCTCGCCGCCGAACGTTGCGCCGTTTGGTTGTGTCACGCAGTGTGCAAGAGACCGGCGTGATTGCTGAAATCATTCGACTGGCAGAGCAGGCCGGAGTGTCCATTGAACGCATTGAGCGGCAGGCGCTTGATCGGCAGTTGCGCGAGGCGAACCATCAAGGGGTGATGCTTGAAACTAGCCCATATCCTTATGTCGAACTTGAAGAGTGTCTCAATGCGGCTGCTGAGCGACGTGAACCCGCTTTGTTGTTGCTGCTCGATCATTTGCAAGATCCGCAAAATGTCGGTACCCTGCTCCGCACGGCGGAAGCAGTTGGCTGTCACGGGGTCGTTATTCCTGGGCGGCGCGCAGTCGAAATCACGCCAGCCGTGGTTAATGCCAGCAGTGGCGCAGTAGAGCACCTGCGGGTGGCGATGGTGACCAATCTGGTTCAGGCTATCGAAACGTTGCAGCGATCCGGAATTTGGGTGGTTGGTCTGGAACAAGATGAAGTGGCCAGAGGCATTGATGAAGTTGACCTTGATCTCCCGCTTGCGCTTGTCATTGGCGCAGAGGGAACAGGTATGGCCCGGCTGGTGCGCGAACGGTGTGATTTTCTGATCCAGTTGCCAATTGTTGGCCAGATCGGTTCGCTCAACGCTGCTGTGGCCGGTAGTATTGCCATCTATCACGCCTGGCGACAGCGCTATCGCTCGCAAACCGAAGACCAGGCATAATGTCGGTGTGCCGGTATGTATCTCCTGATACGCAGACCTGTCTTGATCCCAATGCATTACAACTGACCAGATTGGCCTGACACGAGGCTAGTCGGCGCTATCGTGACAGCGGAATAACCGCTTGAAACCCGCTTTCATCTACGCTAGAATGCCATGCGGTATGTAGTAAGGAGGGTATTATGCGTTGGTTGACATTCATTGCGCTGCTGGCAGCGCTTGGATATATCGCCTTCTTGCAGCGAAAACTGGCTGTGGCTGAGCGGCGCGGCGATATGTACCGCGATATTGCCAACCGGCTGGAATTGCGTCTGGCTGAGCTGGCTGCACATTAGCGCAGATCTATGCAGGCCGTTGCTGCCCCTCCGGCTGGCTTACCGTCTGGCGAATTGGTGATTCGACCGGCATATCTGAGCGACATCGAAGCTATCGTTGCCCTGCATCGCGAGGCATTTGCCGATACGTTTGGCGCTGCTTTCGGCGCGAAGAGTGATCGTGGCGCGCAGGCGCTGGCGACCGGCTGGCGGCGGCAAGGGCCGGCAGCGTTGCGGGGCATGCTCGTCGCTGAATATGGCGGTCAGTTGATCGGTACCACGAGCCTGCGCACTCGTGATATGATAGGCGAGGTCGGCGGTTTTGCCGAGTCGGCCTTTTTTGAGCTACTGGGGTTGTGGGGGGCGTTGCGCTCACTCTTCGCGTTATCGCTGCTCGACCACCAGATTGGTCATGGCGAAGGTTTTATTGCTGATGTCGCTGTTGCGCCTGAGTGGCGGCGACGCGGTGTGGCCCGCGCGTTGTTGCAACGCGTCGAAGATGACGCTCGTCGTCGTGGATTGGCCTATCTTGGTTTGTATGTGCGCGAGAACAATCACGGCGCTCGCGCTCTTTACGAGCGGCTGGGCTTCCAGGCCCTCCATCTCCGTCGCTCGTTTGTTGGTCGCTTGTTCTTCGGTCAGGAGGGGTGGATCTATATGCGGAAGGATCTGGCCTGATCGAGGTGCAATGTAAGGAGTTGGCGCTTTTGATGATCAATGGAGAGGTTTAAGACAATGGCGTCTCACCAGATCAACCCGTTTCACGTTGCCCAACAGCAGTTCGATCAGGCAGCCGATATGTTGCGTCTGCCCGATGAGGTGCGAGCAATTTTGCGCGTGCCGCAACGGGAATTAACCGTCAATTTTCCGGTGCAAATGGACGACGGCACTACCCGCGTTTTTACCGGCTACCGCGTGCAGCACAATCTCAGTCGCGGGCCGGTCAAAGGGGGGATCCGTTACCATCCCAGCGTTGATGTTGACGAGGTGCGCGCCCTGGCGATGTGGATGACCTGGAAGTGCGCTCTCGTCAACATTCCTTACGGCGGCGCCAAAGGGGGCGTAATCGTCGATCCCAGACAGCTCTCGCTGGCCGAACTCGAGCGGTTAACGCGCCGCTTTGCGACTGAAATCAGCATTTTGCTTGGCCCTGAGAAAGATATTCCCGCGCCTGATGTAGGCACTAATGCCCAGATTATGGCGTGGATTATGGATACGATTTCGATGCATCGCGGCTACACGGTACCGGCAGTGATCACCGGCAAGCCGGTCAATGTCGGCGGATCGTTGGGGCGAGTCGAAGCAACAGGCCGCGGGGTGATGTTGATGGTGCGCGAGATGGCACGCAAGCTGTCATGGCCACTCGACGGCTTGCGTGTGGTGGTGCAGGGTTTTGGCAACGTTGGCAGCACGGCAGCCTATCTGCTCCATCGACTCGGTTGCCGGGTGATTGGAGTGGCCGATGCATCGGGCGGTTACTACTGTGCAGGCGGTCTTGATATTCCGGCAATGCGTTCCTATGCCGATCGTCAACCATTTCACCTGCTCGAAGGCTACACTGCGCCCGGTGTCGAGCGAATCAGCGGAAGCGACCTGCTCGAACTCGAATGTGATGTGCTCATTCCGGCAGCGTTGGAAAATCAACTCACCGGCGCGAATGCCGAGCGCATTCGCGCCAGGCTGATTGTCGAAGGCGCCAATGGGCCAACGACGCCGGAAGCCGATGCAATCCTGGGTGAGCGGGGCGTGATCATTGTGCCTGATATTTTGGCTAATGCGGGCGGCGTGATTGTGTCTTACTTCGAGTGGGTGCAGGGTCTGCAAGAGTTTTTCTGGGACGAGCAGGATATTAACGAAAAGCTGGAACGGATCATCGTAGGCGCGTTTGAGCAGGTGTACGAGATGGCGCAACAGCGCCATATTCCGCTGCGTCTGGCCGCGTATTTGCTGGCTGTGCAACGGGTGGCCGATGCCAATACGACTCGTGGGGTGTATCCGTAAACGACAGCGCAACGGTGTCAGAAGGCCGAAGCGAGCTGCGCATTTTTTTCAGGCCGCAAAAGTTCTGCGTCGTTGCGTCGGCGTGTTGTCGCGCAGGAGGAGCCATGCAGATTGTGCTCATCGAGGATAATCCGCTGATGCAACAGTTGTTTTCGATCTTCCTGCGCGGCCAGGGTTTTGAAGTAACAGTGGCCGGAACCGGTGAAGCGGCGCTAGTTGCGCCGATCTCGTTGCCGGCCATCTTGCTGATCGATCTGCGATTGCCTGACTATGATGGCTTTGAACTCTTGCAACTGTTGCGCGCGCGGCCTGAGTTGCGCAATTGTCCGGCGATTGCCCTCAGTGGCCTGGGTGAAAGTGATCGTCGCGCCGCTTTTGCCGCCGGCTTTAATCGCTTCCTGACCAAACCAGCCGATCTTGATGAATTGTTGCAGGTGATAACTGAATTGGTGGGCGACACGCCAGCTCGCTAAGAGCGTCGCCGCGCAGGAGTGATGATGAAGCGATTAGTGTTGTGGGATGTCGATGGGACGCTGCTTTCAACCGACGGAATTGCGGCGAATGCGATGCGCGCCGCGCTTCGCCGCCTGGTTGGGCCTGAGGTACGCATCGAGCGGACATCGTATGCCGGTAAGACCGATTGGCAGATTGTGCGGGAAAGCCTGCCTTCGCTTGACGAGGAGACTATTCAGTCGCAGTTGCGAGAGTTTATTGCCCTGTACATCGCCGAACTGACGGCGCAACGTGACGCGTTGGTGGCGCGTTCGACCGTCTTTGCCGGCGTCGTTGAAGCGCTGCGCGCGCTGGCCAAGGTCACCTATCAGGCTCCGTTGACGGGAAACGTTGCCGCTGCGGCCCGGATCAAGCTGGAATGCACCGGTTTGTTATCCTGGCTTGATGTTGAGGCAGGCGCGTATGGCGATGACCACTTTGACCGGCTGGCCTTGCCACCAATCGCGGTAGCGCGCGCTGCGCAACGCTATCAGCAAGCGTTTACCCCCGCTGAGGTCGTCGTGATCGGTGATACTCCGCGTGATATTGCCTGTGGTCGGGCTTTTGGCGCGCGGACTGTTGCCGTGGCCACCGGTCCGTTTACCCTGAGCGAACTGGCTGCGCATCATCCTGATGCCCTCTTGCCCGATCTGAGCGACACGATGGCCGTATTGTCCGCGGTATTGGGCTAAATTAACAGCAACAATAATGGGAGGGCAGCCAACCTGATCAACCTGCCCTCCCTTTTTTGTGGGCCGGCATTCAAGCTTTACAATGCGCGCGGCCCGCCATGCAGCTCCTCAACCAGATGCGCGCGCGCTTCGACCACCGCCATCTGAGCCGAGGCGTAAATTGATGCGGCGCGCATAATCTCTTTTGCCTGATCTGCCGGCATTGCATGTACCTGCTCAAGGGTCAGACCCTGACTGCGCAGGTACTCGAGGATGTAGGCCTGCTCCAGATGTTCGTAGCCTTCACGAGCGCTGGTATCGACTAATTCGGGGTTGGTGGGCGGCGTCGTTGCCATAGCGCACCTCCTTGATGTAAGCTGGTGTCTTTACTATAACATGCGGATGGGCGATGTTCAAGAAAAATCTGGCAACGATTCGCCGGGAGTAGCTCAGTGCAGTCGATGATGGCGATCTGGAGATACGTTGCCTGCACAGCCGGCAACCGAGGCGGGGATGGGGCAGGCTTGCGGACAGGAGCTTTAAGCCGAGCGGTGATGAGGCGGCGGGGCAGCCGGCAACTGAGGTGGGGATGGGGCAGGCTTGCGGACAGGAGCTTTAAGCCGGGCGGCGATGAGGCGGCGGGGCAGCCGGCAACCGAGGCGGGGATGGGGCAGGCTTGCGGACAGGAGCTTTAAGCCGGGCGGCGATGAGGCGGCGGGGCAGCCGACAACTGACGCTGGTATACCGTCTGAGTGCGGTAGACATCGCTACCGCACCCGGATATACCCTGAATGATAGCTTCTCGATCGTTGAGCGCAGCAGGGGATTATCGCAACCGACCCTGGCTGGTCAGACTACGCGGTCGCCGCAGCAGAAGCTCTGGCGCGCTCGTGCTCTTGCGCTGCCAGGTACCAGGTTGCCTCCATTGCGGCGCGACAGCCATCGCCGGCAGCCGTAACTGCCTGACGGTAAATATGGTCGGTCACATCACCAGCGGCAAAAATACCGGGGATATTGGTGCGCGTGCGTCCATCGGTCACGATGTAGCCATTTTCGTCGAGATCAAGGATACCGCGGAACAGTTCGGTATTCGGTACGTGGCCAATATAGGGAAAGACGCCATCTGCCGGTAACTCGCTCAGTTCGCCGGTCTGCACATTACGCAGCGTAACCGACTCGACTTTCTCTTTGCCGTTGATCGAGACTACAACCGAGTTCCAGATGAATCGCACTTTGGGGTTGCTGAATGCGCGCTCTTGCAAAATCGGGTCAGCGCGGAGGCTATCGCGACGATGGACGATCACCAGTTCATCGACATAGCGGGTGAGGAAGAGACCTTCATCGAGAGCGCTGTTGCCGCCGCCGACAACCACGACCTTCTTGCCACGGAAGAAGAAACCATCGCAGGTCGCGCAATAGCTGACGCCGCGGTTGGCCAGCTCTGCTTCTCCGGGTACGCCCAGTTTGCGCGGCGATGCGCCGGTGCTGACAATGATGGTATCAGCAGTGATAGTCTGCCCACTGTCGGTATGGATCACGAACGGACGTTGATCCACCTCAAGGTTCGTCACCATAGTTTCCAGATATTGGGCGCCGAAACGGGCAGCCTGCTTCTCCATTGCTTCGGCCAGCTCGAAGCCGCCGATCCCGTCGGGAAAGCCGGGGTAGTTCTCAACTTCACTGGTGGTGGCAATCAGGCCACCGGGTTGCATGCCGCGAATTACAAGCGGCTCAAGATTGGCGCGCGCCGCGTACAGGGCAGCGGTCAAACCAGCCGGGCCGGAGCCAATGATAACAACTTTGTGATGCATACTTACAAGTCTCCTCGCCGTTGCGTCAATACACACAAAACAACTGGCGGCGCGGCAGGAATCGCGTCGCTTACAGTCAGGAGTATACCATAGTGGGGTATCATTCGTCTGTAATCTGGATTACCCCCCAGGGGTATGGGGGAGCGTTGCCGCGTTAGTCTGCTCACGATGGAGTGGCGTCCAGTGAACGGTTACACCGGCCACTGCTGGCGGCGGCGTTGCGCCACAGAAGAGCCAGACCACGCGAAAGCCGAGTTCATGCAAACGCAGCAAAGCAGCGCGGATTGGTTCGGTGGCTATCGCGCCTATCAGCACAATGGTGGCGCCAGGGTGGAGTTCAGGCGTAATCAGGCGCAGTAACCGGGCGCAAGGGATAACCGAGTAAGCGGTTAGCCGGGCGAGTGTCTCCATGATCTGACTCAACTGGTTAGGGCTGCGTCCGGGTGGCAGCCGCACTAGATGCTCATCTTCTGCCGGCGCCCCGTTAGCGTAAAGACCAACGGCGTGGCCGGCGCCGATACTATTGTGGGCGAGCGTTGCGGCCACGCTGATCAGGTGTTCGACCAGCTCAGGGTCGATGCCCTGAAAATAGAACTCGAAGGTATCGAGGTCGAGCACCAATGCCAGGGTATGTGAAGTAGTTGGTTCGTAAACGCGCGTTTGTAACTTCCCGGCGCGAGCTGTGGCAGCCCAATGAATGTCTTTGAGTGGGTCAGAAGGGGTGTAGTCACGCGCGCCAACTATGCGCAAGGGATCGCGCAGCAGGGCTGAGGCGCGCATCAGACCGAGCGGATCGCGAGCTGGCATGCCAAGTTCGGCGAGCGGTAACAATCGCGGGTAGACAAGCAACGTAATGTCGGCGGGAAAGGTGGCATCACTGCGATAGAGGCCAAATGGATCGCCACTCTGGGCCTGCGCCGGCCCGAAGCGAAAAGCGCCACGTCGTTCGCAGCGCAGCCGGTACCGCCAAATCACTCGCTCGTACCAGCGCAAGCCGGTGTTGCGCCGCAGCAGGTGGGTCTGGCGGCTACCGCTGAAGATGAGCGGGGCATCAATGGCGTATACGCCGTTGGGGATTGCGTCAAAGATCTGAAGTTGCGCGAGCGGCAGCAGTTTGCGATTGGTCACTGTAATGGTTAGCGTCAATTCATCGCCTGGAAAAGCGCGAGTCTGGCTGAGGTGTCGCCGGTATTCGACCCGGTGCAGCGCCCAACGTTGCCAGAGGCGGGCCACGCCGAGGCTGACCAGCAAAGTGGCGGCCAGGAGGGCCAGGGCCGGTTGCCGGAAGAGGAGGGCGAGAATGAGCATTACAAAAAGGAAAAGGATCATAGTGAAAGCAGTTGCGTGAATCTAAAGGTCAACTCTAACGAAATCATCCTGTTCCGCTCGCCTGTATCAGCTCGTCGATCATCAAGAAACCCGTATCACTCACCCGGCAACTGCCGGCGGCTGAGGGGCAGGGTGAAGATAAAGCGTGAACCGCGTCCAACCTGGCTCTCAACCCAAATTCGTCCGCCGTGCGCTTCGACAATCGCGCGCGTAATAAACAACCCGAGTCCACTGCCGGGTTGATCGCGGCGCAGGCGGGTATCAACGCGGTAAAACCGCTCAAAGATCAGCTCTTGCTCTTCGGGAGGGATACCGATACCCTGATCGGCGACGTACACAATGGCCAGCTCGCCTTCGGCGCGAGCGCCGATCCGGATCGTGCCTCCGTTGGGGCTGTACTTGACAGCATTTTCGATCAGATTGGTAAAGACCTGGCGAAGTCGCTCATAATCGGCATAGACGGGGGGAAGGTCATCGGGCACCCGGATCTCGAACTCGATCCGGCCGTCAACCTGGGCGGCAAAGCGGCGCACCACCTCTTCGACCAGCAAGCGCAGCGAGACATCGCTACGTTCGAGCCGCAACCCACCGGCGGCAATGCGCGAGACATCGAGCAGATCTTGAATCTGGCGCGCAAGTCGGTCGGCCTCTTCGCCAATCACCTGGAATGCGTCGCGATACTGTTCGATGGAGAACTGTGCATCAGGGCGGAGCATTGTCTCGGCAAACCCCTTGATGATGCTCACCGGTGTGCGCAGCTCGTGGGAAATGACCGAAATGAACGTATTTTGTCGCTCTTCTTCAATCTTTTGGGCGGTAATATCGCGCACATTGGCGATGGCGCTCAACAAATAGCCATGACTACCGCGTTGAGGCGCGTAGCGATTCTGAATAAATAGCTCACGACCATCGCGGGTCGTAATCCAACCCTCGACCACTGGATTGGTTAGCTCGGGATGGCGCTGCAACGGACAGTCGTTGAGGCAGATATTTACGCCCTGGGAGTTGCGAATGCCAAGCACTTCGGCGCAGGGACGACCGATCGCCTCCTCGCGTGACCAGCCGGTCAGTTGTTCCATTGTGTGGTTGAACGTTGTGATGCGCCAGCGCCCATCGATGATCATGACGCCGTCGGCAGACTGTTCGATCAGCGCATTGAGATGTTGTTTTTCCCGCAACACACTCTGGAAGAGCCGGGCATTGCCGACAGCGATTGCGGCCTGGTCGGCGAAATCCTGCAATATCTGGCGATCATCGGCAGAAAAGGCGACATTCAGCGCGGCGCGAAAGACGTAAATCACGCCCAGCGGCGTATCGCGCACTGTCAAGGGCAGCGCGATCATCTGGCGCAAGGGGATGCCGGTATCGAGCGAAATCTCGCGCAACGCCTGCGGCCCGTGACGGCTCAGGTCGGCGATGGGGATGCTGAGGAGCGGCGTAAAGGCTGGCCAGCTTTCACGGGGCAGATGGGCCGAGGCGCGGATGCGCAGAAGGCCATCTTCTTCGTCAAACAGCGCGATAAAACCAAGCGTGCCGGCCAGCAGCTCAACGGCGTAGGCAATAACCAGATTGAGCACGCTCCCCAAATCGAGCTGGGCAGTCAGAGCGCGACTAATCTGCAACAGGTATTCGCGTTGGCGTAAGCGAAGATCGTTCATGTCGCGCTATTGTACCATAGAACAGGTGAAGATTTCGAATTGCCAGTAGTGTAAACTTTTACACCGTTCGATAATGCGGCAAGATCCGTTGTCAAGGGTTACCACGGGTTTATCGAGCTTGTTAATTGCGCATCGCGTGTGACTGCTTAATTTCATGCCATAGGAGAGAAAGCCGCTGTTAAACCGATCATGACACCGTGTCGTTACTATTTACACAGTGACTCGACAATCCTGCTTGACCATGGTATGATAATAAAAAATTACCATCAACCCCTCTTAACCAGAACTGACGTCTCCGTAAACGGAGAACAAAACGCAATGAATGATAGCAGCGCGCCATAGCTATGGTCGTAGCCGGTAGCATCAGCAAGCCAATTTTGCTGACATGCGTTCGCGCGGATAGCGAAGAAGTGGAGCTGGCGTTATCGTCAGACAAGAGGAGATCGGCATGAAATTAGATCTGAGTGGCAAGCGCGCGCAAAAGCTGATTCGCGAACACAATTTAACTCCCGAAGAGATCCAGCAGATCGTGGCTGCTGCCCGGATCAATCTCGCCACCTTTGATCCCGGCTATCGGGCGAATGTCACTCAGATCGCCGATGAATTACGCAAAAGCCGCCCGACAGTATACGGCTGGGCTGACCGGGCGCTGGCAGCGACCATTGACTCACTGCGTAACATCCGCGCGGGCCGACCGCCCAAAGATCGCGAGCGCACCGGCTCGCTGAATGAAGGGTGAGCGTGGAAACAGTATGGTTCCACGACAGTGTATAATAGGTAGCGATGTGTGCAGGGATGTATCCCAGCGCGAGAGCGAGGCAGCATGAGCAGTGGGTTGAAAGAGCTTCTCACCCGATTTCGCGCGATCGAAAGTGTGGAAGCTGCCGCCGTTGTGGCGACTGATGGCCTGTTAATCGAGAGTGTCGCGCGACCAGGCGTAGATATTGATGCCGTGGGCGCCGTGGCTTCCAACGGGTTGGCCATGGCCGATGCGTTGGGGCGCGAAATCGCTAAAGGGAGCACAGTGCAGGCGGTACTGGAATATGATGACGGCCTGGTTATCATCGAACCGATCAGTGACGATGCTATGCTCTTGCTGTTGACCAACTCGCGCGATGATCTTGGCTTGCTCCGGTTTCTCGCTGCCAAACATCGTGACGAGATGATTGATGCGCTGAGCGCAATCTGACAAGGGGTGTGCTATAATTTTGGAAAGCGACGCATCGACTCTCGCCACTCTCAAACGTGAAGGTAGGCTGCGATGGATCCTCAGTTGACCAGTATCATCGTACCCTCAGAAGAGATTGCTCAGATCGAGGAATGTCTTGCCCGTCTGGTGGAAGACACCGGTAGCGATTACGCCTTGCTGCTCGACAAGAGTGGTCAGGTAATCTCTTCTAAGGGTGATGGCGATCGACAAGACATTACCGCGCTGGGTGCATTGATTGCTGGAGTCTTTGCCTCATCGCGCGAGGTGGCAAAACTCTTGCGCGAACGTGATTTTCGGGCCTCGTTCCAGCAGGGTGTGCGCGAAAACATCTTTATCGCCCTGATCGAAGAACAGTGGATTTTGTGCATTATTTTCAACAAAGGCACGCATATCGGCCTGGTGAAAGTGTTGACCAAGAAGGCGACCGATGAACTGGCCGCAGTGCTTGAGCGGGTGCGTCAGCAGCACAAGGCGCGTGATGAAGTGCTCGGCTCTGCCTTCCGCACCTCGATGGAAGATACAATAGATCTGCTGTTCCGCGATTAGCCGCGCTCCTGCCTAGCCGATTTTGGCCGTGTCGGCGCTGTCGTTCGACCGGCTACGCGAGAGAATCTATGGCTCTGATCAATGTCGCTGCGCGTGAAATACACTGCAAGATCGTTTATTACGGCCCTGGTATGTGTGGCAAGACGACAAACTTGCAATATATCCACAGCCAGGTACCAAAAGAAGTAAAGGGTGATCTGCTTTCGATTGCCACGGAAACCGAACGAACGCTCTTCTTCGACTTTTTGCCGCTTGATCTCGGCAAGGTACGTGGGTTTCAGACCCGCTTTCACCTCTACACAGTGCCGGGACAAGTGCTCTATGAGCGCACTCGCGTGGCAGTGCTGAATGGCGCCGATGGCGTAGTGTTTGTGGCCGATTCCCATAAGGGTAAAATGCAAGAAAATATCAACAGTTTGCGTGAATTGGCCCAAAATATTACCCGTCAAAACAAACGGTTCGCAGATTTTCCAATCGTGTTGCAATACAATAAGCGTGATTTACCGCCCGATGTGTTGGCGCCGGTGGCGATGATGGATCATTTTCTGGGTGTCAACAAGATGAATTGGCCACGGATTGAGGCAATCGCAACCAAAGGCGTGGGGGTATTTGAGACGTTGCGCGCGATCAGCCGGGTGGTGATCAGCAAGTTGTAACTGTGTGCGGCGCACCTGTGCAGCCGGTACGAGCGAGGTGAGGCGCAACTATGGCGCTGGCAGGCGATCTGAGCGAGTTTCCGCTCACTGACATCATCCAGTTGTTGCAACTGAGTAAGAAGACCGGCGGTGTCGAAATCGAAGGCCGACGTGGCACGCAAAAACTGGTCGGCTGGATCTTCTTTCGCGATGGCAAGATTGTCGATGCGAAGTTGCCCGGTCTTGACCCGCTTGAGGCAGTGTATGCCTTCTTTACCGTCACCAGTGGCCCCTTCCGTTTCCACGAGGGAGTTACTTCACCTCAGGTGACGATTACGGCCAGCAACGAATCTATTATTATGGAAGGGGTGCATCGCCAGGAGACCTGGACGCAGCAGCAAGAAACGACCCCTACCCTGGCAATGGTGCCGCGCCTGGTGCCGAATCCGTCATCAGGCACGGTTGAAATCAGCCTTGGCGCCGAAGAGTGGCGCGTGTTGACGATGATCAACGGCAAGCATACGGTTGGCCAGATTGCGCAGCGAAGCGGCCTTGGTGAGGTTCGCACCTGCGAGATTATTGCCAAATTGATGCAGAGCGGTTTGATCGAGCGGCGTGAAGCAGCGGCAGGTGAATCGCTGGCTCCTGAGTTTGAACAGATTGCCGCCGGTTACCTCGGCGCCGGCGCCAATCTGTTGTTGCAAGAAGCCTACCGGATCGCCGGTGTGGTTGACCCTTCACGCGCTTCAGCAGCGCAGATGCTGGCTGCTGCAGATGCCTTCGAAGCAGAAGCGCGGCGTTTGATCGGGGCCGATCGGGCAAGCCAGGCGGCTGCGCAGCTTCGTGAGCGCGCCCGCGAATTACTGGTCTGATCTGTGGTACAATGGCGCTGCGCGACCCTGCCCGTCGCTTCGGGCAGGTTTTTGATTCTGGTGTCCGCTGTTGTGTAGCGAGGAGTGTGTCGTGCGCGCATTAATAAGCGTCTACGATAAGTCGGGCATTGTAACATTTGCGCAAGCGTTGCACGAACTTGGGTTTGAAATTATCTCCACCGGCCAGACCCAACAGGTCTTGCGCGAGGCAGGCATCCCGGCTCTGGCTGTGAGCGAAGTGACCGGCTTTCCTGAGATTCTTGATGGGCGGGTCAAGACACTGCATCCGGCTATTCACGCCGGCCTGCTGGCTCGCCGTGATCGGCCAGCTCATCTGGCTGAACTGGCGGCGCACGGTCTGCAACCAATTGATGTGGTCGTGGTGAATCTCTACCCGTTCGCGGCCACGATTGCCCGTCCTGGGGTGACGATGACCGAGGCGCAAGAGCAGATTGACATCGGCGGCGTGGCTTTATTGCGCGCTGCGGCCAAGAATTTCCCGGCAGTGCTGGCAGTGGTTGATCCGGCTGATTACGAACAGGTGCTGGCCGGCCTGCGCGCCGGTGATGTTTCCCTGGCTGAACGGCAACGACTGGCTGCGAAAGCATTTGCGCATACCGCTGAGTATGATGCGACGATTGCCGCCTATCTGCGCGCCGAACCACTGCCCGAAGTGTTGCCGCTATCCTGGCGGAAATATCAATCGCTGCGCTATGGCGAAAATCCGCATCAGGCCGCCGCGCTCTACGGCGATTTTGGCTCCTTCTTTCAGCAGTTACACGGCAAAGAGCTAAGCTACAACAATATCCTCGATACTGCTGCCGCCCAGGAATTGATCGAGGAGTTTCCGGCAACAGAAGGCGCAGCAGTGGCAATTATCAAGCATACCAATCCGTGCGGCGTGGCGATTGGCCCCGATCTACGCAGCGCCTGGGAAGCCGCTTTCGCCACCGACCGCGATGCGCCGTTTGGGGGAATTATTGCGGTGAATCGCCCGGTGGATCTCGCTTTCGCCGAGGCGGTCAATGAGATCTTTTCGGAAATTGTGATCGCACCCGATTTTATGCCTGATGCGCTTGAATTGCTGCAGCGCAAAAAGAATCGGCGCTTGCTGCGCAATTTGCGACCGGTGACCTCCGCCGCTAACTGGCAGATTCGGAGCGTGCCTGGTGGTGTGCTGGTGCAGGAACCGGATCATGCTCCGCTGGCTCGTGAGGAGTGGCGTGTTGTGACCCGGCGCGCGCCGACCGATGTAGAGATGGCAGCGTTGCGCTTTGGCTGGCGGGTGGTCAAGCATGTTAAGTCGAACGCCATTGTCTACGCTGCTCCTGACCGCACGCTTGGGATCGGCGCCGGGCAGATGAGTCGGGTTGACAGTTCGCGGCTGGCAGTGTGGAAGGCGCAACAGGCTGGCCTTAGTCTGCGGGGTAGCATCGTGGCCAGTGATGCGCTCTTTCCCTTTGCCGATGGGGTTGAGGCAGCGATTGCCGCCGGCGCTACGGCTATCATTCAACCCGGCGGTTCAGTGCGTGACGAAGAGGTGATTGCGGCGGCTGACGCTGCCGGCGCGGCGATGGTGTTCACAGGACGTCGCCATTTCCGCCACTGAGGTGGCATCGGCAAGGCATCATGGCGCGGGAATGCGGCACTACGACCAGGTTTCCTTGAAAAACCGGCGCGCGGTGCCGGTAACCGATTGGCTATCGCTTTACTCTCGCTTTACTCTCGATTGTTGTGCGACCAGCATCGTGCTGTATCCTGTTTCCTGGCAGGGGTTTGTAGCAAAGTGGTAGTTTCCATGCGTAATGATGAATTACTACCGGCAATAGTGCAACATGCGCGCAGCGGTGAAGTGTTGATGCTAGGCTATATGAATGAGGCCGCATTAGCCGCGACGCGCGAAAGTGGTTTTGTTACCTTCTACAGTCGTTCGCGCCAGCGGTTGTGGCGCAAAGGCGAAACGAGTGGTCATACACTGCGGGTTGTCGAAATCCGGCAGGATTGTGATGGCGATGCGCTGCTGATACTGGCAGAACCAGCCGGTCCGACGTGTCACACGGGCCGGCCAAGTTGTTTTTTTCGCGATCTTGATGATGCGGAAGTGTCCGGGAAGGCGCCGCCGGTTGCAGTTCTGGCGCGCCTGGCCGATCGGATTCACGCCCGCCGCGACGCTGCTCCGACCGAGTCGTACACGGCAAAGCTGCTGCATGGCGGAGTCGATCGGATTGGCAAGAAGATTGGCGAAGAAGCGGCTGAAGTGATCATCGCGGCTAAGAATGGGAATCCAGCCGAAATTGTCTACGAACTGGCTGACCTGATGTATCACAGTCTGGTGCTTCTCGAACAGCAGGGAGTTGCGCCTGAAGCAGTATGGGCCGAACTCGCCCGTCGCTATGCTGCCTCGTGATCAACGAGGGCCGCGCGTGAACATTATGAGCAGTTGGGCAGGTCGGGTATTAGTAGTAGATGATGATCCGCAGTTGCGCGATCTGTGTCGGCAGACACTGGCGCGGGCTGGTTTCGTTGTCACTACTGCTCCCAGCGCGGCAGTGGCCCTTGAGGCGCTTGATCAGGTCTCTTTTGATCTGGTGCTGCTCGATCTGGCCATGCCCGGCACTAACGGTCTTCAACTCCTCGAGCAGATTCGTTCACGAGACATCAGTGTGCCGATCCTGATTGTCAGTGGAATGGCGTCAGTTGAGCAGCTTGCTTTCGCGATGCGATTGGGCGCGCGAGGCCTGTTGACGAAGCCGTTCCGCGCGCAGGAGTTGGCCGATACTGCCCGAGAACTGGTTGCAAAACGGCAGGCAGTGCGGGTGAGTGACCGCGTGGCGGCGCTACGGCCGGTGTTGCAGATCAGCCAGCACCTGCTCTCTGAGCTGGATCTGTCACGACTTTACGCTTTGATTATCGAGACTGCCCGGGTTGAGGTGCGCGCCGAACGCGCTTCCTTGATGTTGCTTGAGCCTGATGAACAGGCATTGCGGATTGTCGCCTGTACCGGACTGCCCGAAGTGGCCAGTATTGGCTCGCTGGTGCCGGTCGCGCAGAGTCTGTCAGGATGGGTTATCCGGCATCGCCAACCATTGTTGATCGACGCTCAGACCATCGAATTACCCGAATTTGCCGGATTGCGGCGCTATCTATTGGCACCGGAATTGACGACGGCGCTGTCTGTGCCGATAATGGCTGGTGATCGGATTCTCGGTGTGCTCAATGCGGCAAAAGCAACACCGCGCGCCGCCTTCACCGTAGCCGACCAGGAGCTGTTGCAGTTGTTGGCGGGTCAGGCGGCAGTGGCGCTCGAAAACGCGCGTCTGTATGGCGAAGTTTCCCGTTCCGAAGCGCGGTATCGGGCTTTGCTGCGCCATGCCAGCGATGCGGTGTTGTTGCTCGATGCGCATGGTGCTACTGTGCTCGATGCCAACCTGGCGCTGGCGTGCCTGTCTGGCTACAGTAGCGAAGAGTTGTTGACATTGCCGCCGCAGCAGCTTTTGCCCGCGTTGCCGCAATTGGTGGAAATAGCCGTTCATGGACGCGGCGAGCAGCGCGAGATTGAAACTGTACTTTGCGCGGCCTCCGGCCATGAGACCGCAGTGGCAGTGAGCGTGAGTGTGGTGCCTGATGGCGAACAGCAGCTTTTTCTGGTGATTGCGCGCGATATTAGCGAACGTCAGCGCATGGCGCGTGAACTGGCCCAGGCCGAGAAGCTGGCTGCGATTGGTCGCCTGTCAGCCTCGATGGCGCACGAGATTAACAATCCGCTTCAGGCTCTCTCGAATACGGTGCGCTTGTTGCGTGACCACGATTTGCCGCCCGAACGCCGTGACCTGTATTTGTCGAAAGCGGCAGCCGAACTTGATGGGCTGATTCAGCGCGTGCAGCGCATCCTGGATCTCTCGCGTCCAAACCTTGATGGCCGACGACCGGTCGATATGAATCAGATCATTATGGAAATCATTGCCGCCAATCATGCGCTGATGGTTTCGCGAGGGATACAATATGTTACTGAGCTTACCGCGACGTTGCCGTGGGTGAAAGCGGTGAGCAGTCACCTCAGGCAGGTTTGTCAGACAATGGTGCAGAATGCAATCGAAGCCATGCCGCGTGGCGGTATGTTGCGCATGCGCACCTATCTTCGGCCCGCGGAAGGCGAGCCGGATCGCGCGCTCTTCTGGCGGGTCGGCGGCATGGCCCGCCAGTCGCTCATAGAGCCGGCAGTCGTGTTTGAGATTAGCGATACGGGGGTCGGCATCTCACAGGAAGAGATACCGAAGATCTTTGAACCCTTCTACTCCAGCCGGTTTGACGGGTTAGGGATAGGGCTATCGATTTGCTACAGTATTGTTGATTTTCATGGCGGCGAATTACTGGTGCGTTCGTTGCCCGATCAGGGCACGACATTTCGCGTGGTATGGCCGATAGCGCAATAGCTCAATCGAGCAAGCCGGCAATAGGGCGAATCACCAGACGCCGTTCAACCAGATCAATCGCCACGATAAAATCACGCACCATCGGCACCAGCGCCTCGGCGCGACCCTGCCGCGCGATCACGGCAATCTCTCCGGCGCCAGTTTCGAGGATGTCGCGCACCTCGCCAATCGCATCGCCAGTATCGGTAACGGCGGTCAATCCGATCAAATCGTGATAAAAAAACTCATCAGCCGCCAGTGGCGCGGCATCGGTTGCGGCGATGTAGACCTCAGCGCCACGCAGATCGGCAGCAGCGTCACGGTCGGTGATGCTTTGCAATTGAATGATGAGCAATCCCGGTTTGTGCATGAAAAGACGTGTCACCTGATGTGGAATGCGCTTAGGGCCGATGAAGACCGCGCGCAAATGGCGGATCAGGTGTTCGGGATGGCTCGAAATCGAGTGGAGCTTAATCTGACCGCGCACACCGAAGGGCGCGCCGAGAACGCCAATATAGAGAAGATCATCCATATTGTTGAACATGACAAAGCAACCAGCCGGCCCAATTTGCCGACCGGTTGCCTGAACGTAAAGAATTATTCAATATCGACGTGAACCCGCTTCTTCTGGCGCGCCGCCGCGACCCCCATCAAGTCGCGAATGGCCTTCGCGACGCGACCATTGCGCCCGATCACTTTGCCGGTTTCGGATGGAGCGACACTCAACTGATAGGTAATGGTAAAGCGACCGGAGCGCTCTTTAATGCGCACGGCTTCAGGTGTATCAACCAGATTGCGGGCAATGTATTCGAGGAGCGCTTTCATAGGCAGCTCTCTCCTGTTATCGGTGATCAGGCTTCGGCAATCACCTTGCCCTGCTCATCAAGAATATTGACGCGCTGGAATAGCTTCACTACCACCTCGGTTGGCTGCGCGCCGACGCCGAGCCAGTAACGGGCGCGATCAGCCTTTACCTCCAGCACTTTGGGCTGGCGCGTGGGCAGATAGTAGCCAATCGTTTCGATAAACTTACCGTCGCGCGGCGAGCGCGAGTCGGCAACGACAATGCGATAGCTGGGCTGTTTGGTCTTGCCAGTGCGGCGCAGACGAATTTTAACCATAGATCGTGTTATTCCTCACACTCAGGCCAATATCACACACTAGCCACATAGTATAGCATAAATTGGCGCCGACATTGCAATCGTTGCGCGGGAATCCTCTGCGGTCTGGCGAACTGTTCTGAACGTCCGCTAACAGCGCACTATTATCTGGCCCGGTATTGAACGCGATGGGCAATCTGGCCAGCAATCCGGCAGCGTGACAACGAAGTATTGCGCCTCATCAACCGACGACCTGAGAGGGGACGGCGACATCTGGCGTACATCGATGCAAGGCAAAAGCCATCCGCTCAAGCGGGAACGGCTGGTAGTGCTGGCACAGTCAACCGAAGCGGCGGATGACGCGCAGGAGCAGACTCTTTCTCACCGGAGACGGCGGAGCAGCTCGTTGGGATCGATGCCACCGCGACCCTTACCGCCTTTACCGGCGAGCTGTTTCATCATCCGCTGCATCTGCTGGAACTGTTTGACAAGCTGGCTTACCTCTTGCACTGACGTGCCGCTGCCGCGGGCAATCCGCTCGCGGCGGCTGCCTTTGATAATTTCGGGTCGGCGTCGCTCTTCCGGCGTCATCGAAAAGATGATGGCCTCAACCCGTTTGACCTGGCGCTCATCGAGCAACTCTTCATTGCGGGCAAGCTGATTCAGACCGGGAATCATCGCGATAATCTGCTGGAGTGGCCCCAGTTTCCGCATCTGGTGCAGCGCATTGAGGAAGTCTTCAAAATCGAACTCGCCTTTGCTCAACCGCTTCTGCATCTTTTTGGCCTGTTCAGCATCGTAGAGCTGTTCGGCGCGTTCGATCAGCGACAGCACATCGCCCATGCCCAGGATGCGCGAGGCGAGCCGGTCGGGGTGGAAGACTTCGAGCGTATTGCCATCAACTTTTTCGCCAGTTGAGAGAAACTTGATCGGCACACCGGTCACGGCCCGCACCGAGAGCGCAGCGCCACCACGCGCATCGCCATCCATCTTGGTCATCACCAAACCGGTCAGCTTCACGCGCTGGTTGAAGGTCTCTGCGACCCGCACCGCTTCCTGACCGGTCATGGCATCAACGACCAGCAACCGTTCGGTGGGGTGAACGCGGGCTTCGATCTGCTCCAGCTCTTGCATAAGCTGTTCGTCGATTTGCAGGCGACCAGCGGTGTCGATGATGACGACATTGAACAGCTCTTTGCGCGCATGGTCGAGCGCGTGTTCGGCGATGTCAGGCGGGCTAACCTGCGTCCCTTCACTGTAGACGGGAATGTTAAGCTGGCGACCGAGCGCTTGCAACTGGGTAATGGCTGCCGGACGATAAATGTCGGCGGCGACCAGCAGTACCCGTTTCCCCTTCTTGCGCAGGTGGAGCGCAAGTTTGGCGGCGAGCGTTGTCTTGCCGGTGCCTTGTAGACCGACAAGCATGATCACCGTCGGGCCGGGACGCGCCTCTTGTAGGGGGACGTTTTCAGTGCCAAGCAGATTGATCAGCTCTTGATGTACGATCTTGATGACCTGCTGGTGTGGAGTCAGGCTTTTGGTGACCTCTTCGCCGATAGCCTGCTCGGTCACCTTTGCGACAAAATCTTTGACAACGCGGAAGTTGACATCAGCTTCAAGCAAGGCCAGGCGCACCTGCTTCATCGCTTCGCGCACATCTTCTTCAGTCAGGCGGCCTTTGCTGCCCAATTTCTGGAAGACAGCCTGTAAACGATCAGAAAGGCTCTCAAACATAGGTGTTGCTCGTTTCGTTGTGACCCAACAGTTATACTGATTGCATTGTACGGGTGAGCGTGATTGCCGTCAATGTGTTGACTACAGAGACGCGCAAGAGCGCGTGCTATAATGGTTTGCGGTTGCCTGCTCTGTTTGCCGGTACACTTCTTCCCCGTTGATGGACATAATGTTTTGCTGCCAGCGCTTGTCTTAAGAGGATACCTTAGCAGGAGTGTGTGTATGCCAGTGCAAGATCCCGCTGTTCTCATTGCCGAAAATGAACAATTGCGCGCGCAAGTTGCGCGCCTGAACCGGTTTTTCACTATCGTCGAGGGCGCCGATCAATTGATCGCTGAAATAGATGCTCAAGGCAGGGTGGCCTACCTCAATCCAGCAGCGCAGCGCTATTTTGGCTACGAACCGGCGGAATGCTTGGGGATGCCGCTGCTCGAGTTTCTTCACCCTGATGATCGCCCGTCGGCGCAGCGCCTGCTCGCCGAATGGATACAATCGCGCCAACCAGGCACCGCGATTGAATACCGGATCAAGCATCGTGATGGCACAGTGTTGTATACTCTGTGGACGCTAACCCCGCATTACGATGACACCGGCAGTCTCGCCCGCGCCACCGCTATCGTCCAGGATGTCAGTGAATTGCATCGCGCGACAGAGGAATTGGTCACCTTCAAGTCCCTGATAGAACTCGCCCCAGACGGTATAGCGATAACTGACCTACAACTCACAATTACCTATGCGAATCTGGCTCTGCACACGATGCTGGGGTATCCATCGCTGGTTGGTATGTCGGCGCTAGAGCTGGTGCATCCACCTGACCGGGAAACATTCCAGGCGATTGTAGAACTGCTTCCGAGCAACCATCGCCAGGAATTGCAGACCATTCGTTACGCGCGTCATGACGGTGCCCTGATGACGGCGCAGTCCGCGGCAATCGTTCTGCGCGACCGGCAGGGAAATCCGATCGGTTTTGGTCTGACCACTCTTGACATCAGTGAACGAATTGAAGCCGCGGAGACGCTGCGGCGTAGCGAGCAACGCAATCGCGATCTGATCAACGCCATCCCCGATCTGATGTTTGTGCTCAGCGCCGACGGCACATTTCTCGATTACAAGACCGATCCGACCGGGACATTGCTATTGCCGCCGGAAGCGTTTCTGGGCCGGCGCGTTACCGAAGTGATGCCACTGCCGATTGCCGATCAGGTGATGAGTCACATTGAGGCGCTGCTGCGCACCGGTATAATGCAAACATTCACTTACCAGCTTCCAATCAATGACCAGATCGAAGAGTACGAAGCGCGCATGACGTTAAGTAACAGTGACATTCTCGTTCTCACGCGCAACGTTACCGGGCAGCGGCGGGCTGAGCGCGAGCGGGAAGCGATGAAAGAGCAGATTATTCAGGCGCAGCAGGCCGCGCTGCGCGAGTTAAGCACGCCGCTGTTGCCGATTGCCGATGGCGTGGTCGTGATGCCGCTGATTGGCGCAATCGATAGCAATCGGGCCCAACAGATTATGGAGACACTGCTCTACGGTGTGGCCGAATACAATGCTCAGGTGGCTATTGTCGACATTACCGGCGTCAAAGTGGTTGACACGCAAGTGGCCGGCGCTTTGATCCGCGCCGCGCAGGCATTGCGCATGTTAGGCGCGCAGGTTGTCTTGACCGGGATCAGCCCGGAGATTGCGCAGACTATGGTGCATATCGGCGCTGAACTGCGCGATATGATAACGAAAGCAACGCTGCAAGATGGGATCAGGTATGCGCTTGATCGATCGGTTGCGACGAAAAAGGTTGCGCCGCGATTGTGAGTGGCGCCTGAACCGAGCATCATGCAGGTTGGTATCGGCTGATTATAGGGAGAAGCCTTTCCGGATAATAACCAGCCAGGTGAGATCGTGATGCTTGTCCTGCATGCCATGGCGCGCGCCAAATTTGATATAATCGCTGTGGTATGCAACAGTTAGCGATTAAGTCCGGCCAGCGTGTGGTGGTGGCCGGAACAGCTTTACAAGCGAGCGCGCGGACGCTAGCGGTGACGCTGGCGTCGCATCAGCCTGCCGCCATTACCCGCGGACATTTGTTCGTGTTGTGCGAGCCGGTCGGGCTGCCTGATCGCGCCGAGCACGCCTGTCGCATTGTCACCAGAACGATCCGGCAAACGTTCTACGAAAGTAATGCCACCAGCGCCGCTTCGTCGTTGCGGTTGGCGATAGTTGCCGCTAATAAAGCGTTGTATCAGTACAATATGCGCTGCGCGCCGGAGCGCCGCCTGACCGTTGGCGTGACAGCAGTGGCATTGCTTGGTAACGATCTCTTTGTTGCGCAAGTTCAGCCGGCGCAACTGTTTTTGCGTGTTGGTGGTAAGCTACGAGTCATTCCCTCGCATCCGGCCTGGGATCCAGCGCAGATGAATGCCGCGCATGTGGCTCTGACGGGCGCTTTGGGAGCGAGTCTGTTCGTCGAGCCTGAATTCTTCCGCGCCGTGTTACAGCCGGGTGATGCTCTGTTGATGAGCAGCAGCGGGTTGGTCACAAGGTTCGATCCGGCAACTATGGCCGATCTGCTGACGCGAGCTGAAGTGGAAACGATCCTGGACGGAGCCAGTGAACGGGCGGCAGGACTGCCGGCAGTCGAGCTATTGGCGCTGACAGTCCAGACGCCTGAGCAGCGTCCAGCAGACGTACCGGCACTACCGCCGGCGCGACGCTCATTTCTCTGGCGACGCCCTGAACCGGCGCCACCGCCGCGACGCCCTGAACCGGCGCCTGATCTGATCTTTACGCTACCGTCACAACCAGCGTTAACGCCTGACCCGCCACCTCGTCTGGCGCCGCTCGATCTTGGCGAGTCGCTGGCCGAGCGGGTATCCCAACAGTCTGTGCCTTTGCCACCATCAAGCACGATTGGGGAAGAACCGCCGCCGCCGATCGATCTCGGTGATGTCATCATCGGCGCTCAGCCGTATGGGTTGCGCCAACCTCTGCGCCCACCGGACGAAATCAGATGGTATGAATGGCTGGCCTGGCCGTGGCTGGCAATGATTGACCGGTGGCGAGAGTGGCGGCGTGATGCTCAATTACGCCGCAGAGCGCTCACAGTAAGCAGTTATACACCGCGTGGTCGCGGGCTAACCTACCGCCGGACAGCACCCCCGTTTCCGTGGCAGTTACTGCTGTTTACCGTTCTGGTTGTTACCGGAGCGGTGTTATATGGCTTGAATCTGTCGCAACGCAATGAAGAGCAACTGGCGACCGAATACCTGATTGCTGCCGAAGCGCGGGTGGCAACAGTGCGCGCTGCGCCTGATGAAGCGGCGGCGCGCGAGGCGCTAGAGATTGCTCAACAAGCGATTGAGGCGGCCCGTGCCAGTTCTGAGATCACCACGACCAACCCTGGCTTGTGGTTGCGCTTTGGGGAACTCGAACGCGAGTATGAGCGATTGCTGGCGGCGGTTGATCGAGTTTCCTTTCTTGAGCCGGTGGTGCTGGCCAGTCATCCGGTACCCAATGGTCTCTTTGCGAGCGTCATTGTGCCGCCAATGCTCAGTGGTGTGACCGATGCTGAGCGACTGGAAGCGTTGCGCTATATCTATGCGCTGGATAGCGATCGCGAAGCGGCGCGTCTTTACCGGATTCCGCGCGAAGGCGGCGCGCCGGAACCATACCTTGAGCCAGGGCTGACGGTTGGCGCGACGATTGTCGGTTCACTGCGAGCTGCGCTCTGGCGAATCGATCAGGTTGTCGCCATCGATCAAGCGGAAAATGGTTTTGGTTACTACTTTCGCCAAAACGGCTCCTGGAGCTATTCAAAGCTGGGGAGTTCGGAAATCTGGCCAACGCCGGAACGGCTGGATGTCGAAGAGTATGCCGGCAATCTTTACGTGTGGGGCGCGCAGACAGGCGAAGTTCTCAAGTTTGCCTCTGGCCGTTATGGTGATACGCCAGAGTTCTGGCTCAATCCTGGCGTTACCCGCGATGCGGCGGTATTGTCGGCAGTTGATATGGCTGTCGATGGGAGCATCTACCTGTTGCAGCCAAATGGAACGGTACTGGTATTCAGTTTTGGTCAACTGGTCGGACAAATAACATCCACCGATGTCTCACCTCCGATTGCTGAAGTGACCCGGTTTGTGATTACCGGTCCGCCCGACTCGGGCTTTATCTTTATGCTTGAACCGGCCAATGAGCGAATTTTGCAGCTTGACAAACGCACTGGCGCGTTGATCCAGCAGCTTCGCGCGCGCGCAGAGAGTGGTATCAGCTTAGACCAGTTGACTGCGCTGAGCGTGGATACCACCGGCGCTCGACCGGTGCTCTACATTGCCAGTGGTAGCGACATTTTACGAGTGGAACTGCCGCCGCCGCCGCGCAGTTTTCGTGAGGAAGCGACTCGGTGAGCGTTATGATGCGGATATACGCACTGTGTTCAGCAAGCGATAGAACAGGCAGGTGGAGCGCGTACATATACCTGAGCATGATTGGCTGGTGGTTGGGTATATTCCTGCTCACCGGTTGCGGCGCAGCGGCGTTGGAAGAAGATGTCGGCTTGGGTGGCGTGACTCCGGAAGCTGTAGTTGAGAGTTTTCTCGAAGATCTCAATACAGCGCTCGCCGATCCAGAACTTAATGTGGCAGTGGCGCGGCAGGTGTGGGCAAACCGATTGGCCAGTTATTTTGCGCCCGGCGAGCGGGCCGATCAGCGCCTGGCAATGCGTGAACTGCTCGATGGCTTTGCCGGAGCCAATACGCGACCGGCGCGCGGTCAGCGGGCTGAAGTGGTGATCACTTACGATCGCGCGGGCGTAGTGCGGTCTGATGATTTGACAGCGCTGGTCGAGGTTGTCAACGCAGTTATCACGGTGCGCTGGCGTGATGCGAATGGAGAGGTTCTGCTCGAGCGAAGTAGTGGATTATTGGAGCTAATCGGGCGTGAAGCGAGCGGTCTGCCGGTGATTCGGGTCGAAGGGCGCTGGTATTTGACCGAAGCGGGCTGACAGGCAACCGGTCGGGGTATAATCCTGGCGATGTGACACATCTTTGTTGTGTGAAAAAAGTTAGGGGCGCTGTTCGCGCAGATAGATAAGCTGGGGCGGATTGCAGCAGCGCGAGAGGCAAAACGGAAACCCGCGCTTGAAGCGCGGGTTTCTGCGCTGCGGTTACGAGAAATCGTTACGCCGGTAGCGGGTTAGGACCGCTCAAACCCATCTGCGACGCATCGGGTTGCGCTGGGCGCTCACTGCCATTCGGTGTTGAGCTACCACTCTTGCTCAGATCGAGAGCCAGCGGCTTCACCCGGCGGATCAACTCTTCGAGCTGTTCCCCATCAAGCGTCTCATACTCGATCAAGGCATTAGCCATATCATCAAGCACCGCTCGATTCTGGAGCAGGATCTGCTGCGCAGTCTCGTAAGCTTCGGTGACGATGGCATGCACCTCTTCATCGATCTGGCGGGCAACTTCATCGCCATAGTTACGCTGTTCGCTAATCTCGCGGCCCAGGAAGATTAACTCCTCCTTCTCACCGAAGACAATTGGGCCGAGGCGCTGACTCATACCGTAGCGCGTCACCATCGCGCGCGCGATTCGGGTGACCTGCACCAGGTCGCCAGAGGCGCCAGTAGTGACCTCTTCGTTGCCAAAGACAATCTCTTCGGCGACCCGGCCACCCAACGAGACGGCCAGGCGAGCTTTAAACTGCGAGACTGTGCGCAAGCTCAGGCTATCCTCATCGGGCAGGAAGAGGGTATAACCACCGGCCTGACCACGTGGAATGATCGTCACCTTCTGCACCTTGTCGGCTTTTGGAATTGCCGCGCCGACAATGGCGTGACCGGCCTCGTGATAGGCCACTACCAGTTTCTGGCGATCAGTCATCACCCGCGAGCGGCGTTCGGGGCCGCCGATAGCCACGCGCTCGACCGCATCTTGAAACTCAGACATACTGATCTTGCGCTTCGAGCGACGCGCAGCCAGGATCGCGGCTTCATTCACCACGTTCATCAGGTCTGCGCCGGAGAAACCGGGAGTCTGGCGAGCAATCACTTCCAGATTGACATCTTCGGCCAGCGGCTTACCCTTAACGTGAACCTTCAGAATCTCGATTCGGCCACGGACATCGGGCGCATCGAGCACTACCTGGCGGTCGAAGCGACCGGGCCGCACCAGCGCCGGGTCGAGCACATCAGGCCGGTTGGTCGCTGCGATGACAATCACATTGGTATTGGTATCGAACCCGTCCATTTCAACCAGAATCTGGTTGAGAGTCTGCTCTCGCTCGTCGTGCGAGCCGCCGAGACCGGCGCCACGCTGACGACCGACAGCGTCAATTTCATCGATAAAGACGATACAGGGCGCATTGCGCTTAGCCTGATCGAACAGATCGCGCACGCGGGAAGCGCCAACGCCAACAAACATTTCGACGAACTCAGAGCCAGAGATACTAAAGAATGGTACCCCGGCCTCGCCAGCCACAGCGCGCGAGAGCAACGTCTTACCGGTACCGGGCGGGCCAACCATCAACACGCCGCGCGGAATGCGCGCGCCGAGCGCGGCAAACTTATCGGGAAACTTGAGAAATTCGACAATCTCGGCCAGATCCTGCTTGGCTTCTTCCTGACCGGCGACATCGGCGAAGGTGATCGTCGGCTTGTCGCCGGCAAACATGCGTGCCCGGCTCTTGCCAAACGACATCGCCTGATTATTGCTGCCTTGCGCCTGGCGCATAAAGAAGACAAAGAAACCGATCAGCAGGAGGGTGGGCAAGAGAATGGTAAAGATGCTGAGCAAACCTCCCCAGGCTGGAGCTGGCTGCACAATAACGTTAATTGTGCGTTGCCCTTGATCGTTACGCAACGGCACGCCATAATCTGCCAGCAACCGCATCACGCTGTCAGCCGACTCAAGGCGCGAGCGGTACTTCTTACCATCGTTGTACGTCACAATAATTTGCTCATCGCCAGCCTGAGCCTGGATCTCGCGCACCAGACCGGCCTGAGCGTCGGCAATCACATCGGCAATGCCTTTCTCTTCAGTCTGGCTGGCGCCTGGCCCTAAATATTGGAAGAAGAGAGCCAGCGCGGCGACCAGAATGATGAGATAGACAAAGCTATTCTTCAACCAACGGTTATCGCCCATAGATCATCTTTCTAGAGGGGTAGCCTCGACATCGAAACCCGGGCAGCCGGGTTAGTAGATAAAATGAGGTCTGTGCCCCAACTAATGAGGAATCGCAAACGATGACAGCGACTGAATCCATTACGGATGTCATCGACATTGGAATTATAGCATCAGCCGATCCACCGAAGCAAGGGAACAGATCACAGTCAGAATGTGATCTGGATTACATAGAGGGCGATTGATAAACATCTGGTCGCAAGACGCCGATGAAGGGCAGGTTGCGGTAGCGTTCCGCGTAATCGAGGCCATAGCCAACCACAAAAGCATTGGGGATGTTGAAGCCGATGTAATCGACCGGCACATCAGCAGTGCGGCGTTCGGGTTTGTTGAGCAGTGTGCAGATGCGCAGACTGGCGGGATTGCGGCGCAGCAATTGAGCGCGCAGGTATGCGAGAGTGAGACCGCTGTCGATGATGTCTTCGACGATTAGCACATGACGATGGGAAATGTCGGTGTCAAGGTCTTTGAGCAGGCGGACGACGCCGGACGACTCGGTACTGGCGCCGTAGCTGGCGACGGCGATAAAATCGATAGCCAGCGGCAGATCGATGGCGCGCGCGAGGTCAACCATGAACATGGCGCAGCCTTTTAAGACGCCAACCAGCAAGAGATCACCGAGTGAGCGGTAGTCGGCGGTGATGGCCGCAGCCAGTTCGGCGATGCGCTGTTTAATCTGTTCTTCGCCGATTAAGATGTAGTCAATATCCTGACGCATACTTACTCCTGTTCAGATACGGTGGGAGCAACCATTCCAATCCACATTGTAGCCTGATTTGGGTTGGGCATGACAATGCTGGCGGCGACGCGCAAGCCAGCCAGCCAGATAATCTGATCATCAGCGGTCACCAGCAGTGGCCAGCCGTCGCGCAAGGCCCGCGGCACATGCATATCAACAAAGATATCTTGCACGCGACGACTGCCAGGAGCGCCAGCGGGACGCATCCGGTCGCCGGGACGGCGCGGACGCAGGGTTAACGGCTGATCCGGCGCTTGGGCGAGCGGTAGCCACCAGCGATCAGGATTGTCAGGCGGATGCGTTTGCGCAACGCAGCGCCAGCCATTGGCCAGTTGAACTGTTCCGGTAAGGGGAAGGACAACAGGGGTGGTGATCTGGGGGGCAAATGGCGGAGCAGCATCAGGTCGGCGCAGGCTGATTGCGCGTTGATCGCAGATGAGCGTGATTTGCGGCGTCAATTGCAAGCTCCGGCCTGATGGGCCGTCGATCAATTGCATGGCAGCATCAATCTGGGTCAGACCAGGTTCATCGGCGCCAAGTTCGGCGATGGCGCGACGCAGGGCATAGCGACGCAAGACGGGATGCAAGGCGCGCAGCGCCGGACGATCAAATGCGATGAAGCCGCGTCGTTGTTCGACGAGCAACTGGCGCCAGTGATTGGTCAGAGTCTGCTGAATGAAATCGTAGTCTTCGGCGCAGATGCGCGCCATGCGACCAAGTGCAGCAACGATTTGAGGATTTTCGGTCGCGAGTTGGGGCAAGATCTGATGACGAATCCGGGCGCGGACGTAACGCACATTTTGATTGGTTGGATCATGGCGCGGTTGCAGGCCGTGAGCCGCGCAGTAGGCGACTAGCTCAGATCGACTTACACCCAGGAGCGGGCGCAGCAGCGGTGGGCCATATTGTGGCACTTGTCCGGCAGCGATCATCGGCGCTGCCCATTCGTTCCATTCCACCCGCGCCCGCATGCCGCGCAAACCAGCCGGGCCGGCGCCGCGCAATATGTGCATCAGGACGGTTTCAGCCTGATCGTCAGCCTGATGGGCCACGAGCACGCCAGCGGCCTGTTCAGCAATCGCTGCGGTGGCAAGGAAGGCATAGCGCGCCGCGCGGGCTGCGGCTGGCGTTGTGTCTGGCGGCAAATGGGCCTGTTCGATGACAGCGCGTAGTCCCCATGCTGTAGCTGTTTCGGCCACAAACGCTGCATCGGCTGCCGACTCGGCGCCACGCAGCCCGTGATCGAGATGAGCGACAACAGGGGTAGGACCCCCTTCGCGCCAGAGCGTGTAGAGTAGATGCATCAAGGCCAGTGAGTCACTGCCGCCTGACACGGCAACCAGTAAACGGTCAGTCGCCTGACCGCATCCTTCGGCAAGCAAGAACTGGCGCAGATGGTTGAGCATAACTGCCGGTGAGCGAGGAACGGATGAACGACGCGACCCAAATCGATGATACGTAGCGGTCTGGACAATAGCATCGATATTTTTCGCTGCTATCCTATCATAATTTGATGGCGATCAGAATGGGTGACGAGAAAAGCAGTAAATTGAGGTTGAGGTACGGTTAACCGGCAATGATCTGTAAAAACTCGTGTGAGCAAGCTGTGGATCGCATGTCACTATCAACAACAAAGCTGGTGAGCTACACTCACCAGCGATTGGTGCCGGAGGCGGGATTCGAACCCGCGACCTAACGATTATGAGCCGTTTGCTCTACCACTGAGCTACCCCGGCACGGCTCTCAAGTTTACCACTGGTGTGCAGATTAGTCAAGCTGTATTGGCTGTAGATGATGCTTGATAACAACCCAACCTGATACAAACCCGAAAGAGATTGTCGGCCATCGCGTATCATTCTGGTTGTGACCATTCATTGCTGATACCAGCTCTCGATTGCACGGATCGTTGCCACGTCTCTGGAAATGCTCACCAGGGTTTGCGCGACTTCAGGTCGAATTCCGGATAGCGTTAGGGTTGCTCCCATCAGCCGAACAGCCTGTGACACCTTGATGAGATCTGCGGCTGCCGGTTGATCGATGAAGGCTACCCCGGTTACATCGATGATCAACGCGTGCGCCTGGTATTGCTCGATAGCCTGCAAACTTCTCGACAACAGGCGCTGGGCGCGCTCTTGATCGAGCGTTCCAACCAGAGGCATGACCAGGCGGCCTGGCCCAATCGGGATGATCGGAATGTCGAGTTCGGAGATTGTGCGGTGCAGTTGTTGCTGTTCTTCTAAAGCAGCAGAAAGGCGAGCAGCGGTAGCCTGATATTCGCCAAGCAGCCGTTGCAGTTCGGCAGTGCGTTCGGCAATCCGGGTTTCAAGCGAGGCGTTGACATCAAGCAATTGCTGATACGATGCTTCGGCTTGTTGTTGCGCCTGATGCGCTTTGTTCAGCGCCGCATTCAGGCTTTGCGCGCCGATGAACGAGAGCAGCGCGCTCACGATGAGCAGCGTTGTGAGATGAGCAAAAGCGAGATTGAGTTGGAGTTGCTCGCGTGTTGCGGGTGGGAGGAGGATATACACCACGATTACCCCAATCAAATACACGCCAAGCACAATCCAGATTTGCCAGGGTTTTAAGAGCAGACTGGCGAGGAGCAATCCTAGAACAGTGTAGAAGGCATTGAAGGGCGAGGTGGGGTTGAGGATGAAACCGCTGAGCGACCCCAGCATGATGGCTGCCAGCAGGATCGATCCGCCGGTTCCAACCCATCCGATACGACCAAGGACGGCAGCCATGCCAAAAACGAAGATCGCCAACCCAAGATTGATCAAACGCCCGATCGTTGGTTGCAGCGCGGTAAGCGTACCACCGACGACAATCAGGATCAATATGACCCCCGATGACACGATAATGAGGTTTCGTCCGCGACGTTGGCGATCAGGATCGGGTGAGGAAACAGCGGTCAGTTGAGCGATGAGATTTTGCATGGGTCTCCTCTCCTGATTGGGATGGGCCGGAGTCGCAACGTTGTGCAGCGTAACGGCTTTATCCGAATTCTGCCCCAGGTGATGCCGAAGGTCGCAGATGGCAGTCTTAAGCAGTTGGGTGGTACTTATATCGATTGGTGTGCCAGCCTCATGGCCATTTCAGGATTGGGGGCAGTTATGAGGTTGCCCAAACCGGCGTTGAGATGAACGAGCGTCTGCGCTACTCCCGGTCGAATGCCGGTCACGATGGTGCGCGCGCCGAGCAGGCGGATAGCGGCGGCAGTGTCGATCAGGCCTTTGGCGACAGCAGTATCGATGACGGCAACACCGGTAATGTCAATGATGACGGTATGCGCTCGCTGGGTGGCGACCATTTCAAGAATGCGGTGGCGCAGTTGTTCGGTGCGCCGGCTGTCAAGATTGCCGACTAGCGGCGCGAGCAAGACCTGATCGTCAAGTTTCAACACCGGCAGTTCGAGCGCCGAAATCACTTCTAGCAGACGCTGTTGTTCGGTGGCGCGCTGTTCGAGTTCGCGTCGAGCCATTTCAGTCGCCTGGCGCGCCGTCTCGGCTTCGATAGCGCGCTCGTCGGCGAGCTGCAACGCCTGCATCTGCGCGCGCAGAATGCGGTCAAGAAAAGCCCAAATAGCAATGATTAACGCGGCAATGCTGGTTGTGCGCAGAAAGGTGAGCATTGTTTGCGGAATGGCAGACTCTTCCGCCGTTGGTATCAGGCCAACGATCCCGATAATGACGACGATGCACAGGATCATTGCGCCGATGGTAAACCGACGATCCTGCTGTAACCCTGCCAGCAAGATCACGACGGCGAGAAAGGGGGCGACAGCCAGGCGCAATTCGGGGAACCAGAATGCAACCAGGAGTTCGCAGACGATGATCGAAAGCGCGAACGGTATGGTGGCCTGCCATAATGGATAATTGCGCGCCATGAACCAGAGGGTCAACGCGCAGCCGGTGGCGGAGGCGAGCGCAATACCGGCAATGTCTCTAGCAAAGGGGCTGGCCGTGAGGAGAAATACAACCAGTGAGCTAACTAAGACGATTGTGTCGAGGGTGAGTGTCCAGGACGCAATTGCGCGCGCGATCCGTCGGTATGTCTGCTCGATGAAAGCGGATGAAGTGAGCATTGCATTTCTCCGGTTGAGGCGCGTGTTATCCGGACTTAATCGCAGGCAAGAAATGTATGGCTATAACGATACCATATTATTCATTGTTTGGGGTGTGTGACACAAGGTGAAATTGGAAGTTGAGGATGGTTGGCGCCGAAAGTTGTAAGGTTTACTGTCTGTCTCGATTCGGCTGCTATGTGTTCAGATCTGCTGTAATCAGAGAAACGCCTGCAAAGTACTATGTTTAACCTCTCTTCAAGATGGTGTCCGGAGGTAATGTTACCATTGCTCACCCACGGCGCGCTCTTTGCGCCAGCAGGTCAGCATCCAGGAGCGATACTCTTCGACATCCTTCTG